>SXGR01113656.1_pt1 | contig 31962 bp, 24 predicted proteins | sample 3174711 | NCBI WGS metagenome assembly SXGR01 (sample SAMN11356860, study PRJNA531348) | freshwater metagenome | isolation source: freshwater sample F1-60 | place: China: Fuxian Lake, Yuxi | collected 2017-12-25 | reverse complement strand
AGTGCGTCTGCCAATTTCGCCACATCCGCTTAGGGGTTGCAAACTTAATTGATTTTTTTAATTTTTCGGGGACTTTTTAAAGTCTTGTTACAGGCCTGGGATTAAACCTACAATTTTCTCCAGGTATAATTGATCAATTTCGTCAAAATCGGATAAATGCGCGCTGTCTAGATCTAAAACACCCACTATTTTTCCTTGATGAAATACAGGCACAACGATTTCTGATTTGGAAGCGCTACTGCAAGCAATATGTCCAGGAAACTTTTCTACATCGGCTACAATAATAGTTGCTCCTTTTTCCCAAGCACCGCCACAAACACCTCTTCCTTTTTTAATGCGCGTACAAGCAACGGGTCCTTGAAATGGCCCCAATACTAACTCATCATCATGTATCCAATAAAATCCAACCCACCACCAATTGAATTGTTCTTTTAATGCAGCACTAATATTGGCGAGGTTAGCAATTAAATTAGTTTCACCTTGAAGCAAACCTGCTATTTGTGGAATTAATGCTTCGTATTGTTCTTGTTTTGTTCCTGTTTGTATGTTTAAATCTTCGGCCATAATAAATTCAAATTTTAAAAACTAATTGGACTTGTTGTTGAAAATAGATTTTAATTCCTTCTTTTCGATTCTTGCTACAAATAAAATAAAAGCCACAAGTAAAACACTTGCGAATAAATAATTAAAAGGGGCGTTGGTTGAAATTTGATGTACGCCAGTATTTATTGCATATAGTAGAAGGGTAATCACAAAATAAGCAATTAACTTTTTTGTAGCGTAAGGGATTGGGTACACTTTTTGACCCCACTTGTAACTAATCACCATCATGGTACCATAACAGAAAAAAGTGGCCCAAGCACTTGCCATAAATCCAAAATATGGAATGGCTAAATAATTGATTGTAATGGTGATAATTGCGCCAATAATGGTTATCCAAGCACCTGCCATTGTTTTATTGCTTAATTTATACCAAATACTTAGGTTGTAGTAAATGCCTAAAAATATATTTGCTAAAAGTAAAATAGGCACCACTTTTAATCCCACATACATGGCCGGATTACGAATAAACGCTTTCCAAATATCTAAATAAAGCGCGACCATTAAAAACATAACACATAAAGTGATGACAAAAAATTTCATCACCCTTGCATAGGTTTTTGGTGCATTGTCCGTATCCACTTGTTTAAAGAAAAAAGGCTCAGCGCCCATTCTAAATGCTTGCACTGAAATAGTAATTAATATAGATAGTTTATAACAGGCACTGTAAATGCCAACTATCGCTTTGTTTGCCTCCGGGGAGCCGCCTGGAGCCCACCAACCCAACATAATTCTGTCTAAAGTTTCATTGACCATACCGCCTAACCCCACTAAAATTAGCGGAAGTGCGTAAATCATCATTTGCTTCCATAAATCAAAATCAAATGAAAAGCGTAATGCACTAATTTCTTTTCTTAACAATAATAAAACAAAAACATTTTGAATAATCCCTGCAACTAAAATATAACCCACGGACCATTCCGGTTTGTAAAAGCTGGCAATAAAACTGGTCGCATGCGTTTGAACATATTGCGGCAAAACACTGATTAAAAAATAAGTAGCAGCTATATTCAAAACAATTCCGCCTATTTTAACAAAAGCAAACTTTATAGGTTTTTCTTGTAAGCGTAATCTTGAAAAAGGAATGGTGGTAAGTGCATCTAATCCAACGACCCAAGCCATTAAAGTGATATATTCCGGATGTGCAGTGATTTGCAAAAGTTGTGCAATTGGTGCGCTCCAGTAAATAAATCCCATTAATACCACTGCAGTCACCATCAACATAGAAAAACTACTGGTGTGGTAAATTTTTTCTTCATTTTCCTTAGTGCCAAATCTAAAATACGCTGTTTCCATGCCATGCGTCACGATGACATTTAGAAAGGGGATAAATGAATAAACAATCGACATTTCACCATAAGCCGATTCAGTAAACTTATAAGTAAGATAAGGTACTAGCAAATAACTGATAAACCTAGCTACAATAGAGCTAAGTCCATACCATGCGGTTTGACTTACTAATTTTTTAATACTACTCAAGGGCTTGAAATTACAGCTAAATTAGTGAAAATAGTTTTGTTTATCTTCATGGTGCAAAACAGTCATACATGAGAGCGGTAATTCAAAGGGTTTCCCAAGCGAGCGTCACAGTGGAGGGCACAATAATTGGCCAAATTCACCGGGGTTTAATGGTTTTGGTGGGAATTGTAAACGAAGTTGACAACGCTGATATTGAATGGCTTTCCAATAAAATTATTCAAATGCGCATTTTTGATGACGAAAATGGGGTCATGAATAAAAGCCTACTTGAAGTGGGTGGTGAAATTTTATTGGTAAGCCAATTTACTTTACATGCCTCCACCAAAAAAGGCAATCGCCCTTCCTATATTGCAGCAGCGAAACCGGAGGTTTCCATTCCAATATACGAGGCCATGATACATCAGCTGGAAAAGGATTTAGGTGCCTCCATCCAAACAGGCAAGTTTGGAGCAGATATGAAAGTGGCGCTCATTAATGATGGCCCAGTCACCATCACCATTGATTCAAAAAACAAAGAATAAATATAAACGAGTTGGGTTTTAATTAATAAAAAAGTAAATTATACTATGTCAAATACAACCACCATTCAACAAGCACAGGAGCAAGTGGATCAATGGATAAAAACAGTCGGCGTAAAGTATTTTAGTGAACTCACTAATTTGGGAATTTTAATGGAAGAGGTAGGTGAGTTGTCTAGAATTATGGTGCGTAAATTTGGTGATCAGTCCTTTAAAAATAAAGAAGATGAAGTATTATTGGCCGATGAAATGGCAGACGTTTTATTTGTGTTGATTTGTTTAGCCAATCAAACGGGCATCGATTTGGCCACTGCTTTGGAGAAAAACATACAAAAGAAAACACAAAGGGACGGGTCTCGCCATCAAAACAACGAAAAATTACATCGATAATACAATCTCGTAGTATATTTGCAACCTATGAGTAAGGTACAACCAGACAATACATTACAAGCGATTATTTCGCACGCCAAAGAATATGGTTTTGTTTTCCCAAGTAGTGAAATCTATGATGGGTTGAGCGCAGTTTATGATTACGGCCCCTACGGTGCGCAATTGAAAAAAAATATTCGTGACTATTGGTGGAATAGCATGACGCAAATGCATGAGAATATTGTGGGTATTGATGCGGCTATTTTTATGCATCCCACCACTTGGAAAGCGAGTGGACATGTGGATAGTTTTAGCGATCCATTAATTGACAACAAAGAAAGTAAAAAAAGATACCGTGTTGATCATTTGATTGAAGGGCATGCGGATACTTTAATAGCGAAAGGAAATAATGAAGCTGCTGAAAAGCTATTGGCCGATATGGATGCCTTGTTGGCAAAGGAAGATTTTGAGGGGCTAAAAAAATTAATTGAAGAAAATAAAATTACTTGTAGTGTAAGTGGCACGAGTAATTGGACGGAGATAAGACAATTTAATTTAATGTTCTCTACGGAGATTGGTGCTGTAGCTGAAGAAGCAAGCACTATTTATTTAAGACCAGAGACAGCACAAGGTATTTTTGTAAACTTTTTAAATGTGCAAAAAACGGCAAGGATGAAAATTCCTTTTGGTATTGCACAAACGGGGAAGGCTTTTAGAAATGAAATTGTAGCCCGTCAGTTTATATTTAGAATGCGGGAGTTTGAGCAAATGGAAATGCAATTTTTCATTAAGCCAGGAACGCAAAAAGAGTGGTATGAACATTGGAAAAATGAAAGAATGCAATGGCATTTAAGTTTGGGTATTGCGCCTGAAAAATATCGTTTTCATGACCATGTTAAATTAGCACACTATGCCGATGCGGCTTTGGATATTGAATATGAATTTCCGTTTGGCTTTAAGGAAGTGGAAGGGATTCACTCTCGTACCGATTTTGATTTAACGCGTCATCAAGAGTTTAGTAAAAAGAAGATGCAGTATTTTGATACGGAGATCAACCAACATTATGTGCCATACGTAATTGAGACGTCTATTGGTTTAGATAGAATGTTTTTATTATTGTTAGCTAATTCCTATGAGGAGGAAACGATTACTAAGGAAGATGGCACTACTGATTCACGTGTGGTATTGCATTTGCCAGCGAAAGTGACGCCTAATAAATTAGCCATACTTCCTTTAACTAAGAAAGACGGCTTACCTGAATTAGCCAAAGAATTGATGGATGAATGTAAAAAATCATTCCATTGCTTTTATGAAGAGAAAGATGCGATTGGTAAAAGATATCGTCGTCAGGATGCCATTGGAACGCCTTTCTGCGTAACCATTGATCATCAAACCAAGGAAGATGGCACCGTGACTATTCGTTACCGCGATAGTATGTTGCAAGAGCGTATTGCAATGAATAAAGTAAAAGAATTGGTACTAGCGCATATCAGCTAGACTGCTTAAATAATTATTTCGCTTTGCTTCGGAATGCAGAAATACAATTTTGAGCGAGCGTTTTTAGCGAGTCGAAAAATTCGTATTTTGAATGTAGAAGTATTTTGGTAATTATAAAATAAGGCCCCAAGCAAAAACTCGGGGCCTTATTTATGAAGTAAACGCGTGAGAATCAATTAACCGAAAGATTCAAAGTGCACTTGTTTTTTATCTAGCCCGAGATCAGTCATATTCTTGCGTGCATCATCAATCATTGCTTTCCAACCACATAACCAAACATGCGCTGTTTCTTTATTCTCTTTTAATAATTCTTTGTACACGGGATGTACATATCCTTTATGTGAACCAACAGGCACTTCTGTTTCTCTAGAATAGCAAGGGTGAAAATGAAATCCTGGTTCTTTGCTTTTTAATTCTTTTAATTCGTCAATATATAAACCATCTTCAAATTTTCTACAGCCAAAAATTAAATGAATATTATTGTGCGGAATTTTGTGTTCGTGGATATAGCGAATCATTGAACGGAAAGGAGCGATACCTGTTCCAGTACAAATAAAGTAAACATCGTTTTCAAAGTTCTTAGGCAAAGTGAAAACACCTTGCGGGCCTCTCAATGTAACTTTAGTGCCTATTTTGCCTTCATTGAATAAGTAGGTTGTGCCAAGTCCGCCTTCCAAGTGAACAATAACTAACTCAAAAGTATTGGTACCATTGGGTTCTGAAGCAATCGAGTAACTTCTCCAACGCTTATTTTTTTGTTCATGAATTGGTAAATCAAGCGTAACAAATTGACCTGGTATAAAATCAAATTTCTCTAAACTTGATATTTCAAAGTAAAATCTTTTCGTATTTGGGGTTTCATCAATAATTTTTGTGATTACGCCTTCCACCCATTCTAGTGCCATATTATTCTTTTTTAATTAATTAGTAATAAAAACTCGCTGAACATAAACTTTGTTGTTGGCATATATTTTAATATAATAAACACCAGTAACTAAGTTTTCAATATCAATTTTTTGAGGAGTTCTTTGGTTAACAAGTTTGTTTTTAAACGCAACACGGTTGCCCATCGAGTTCAATACATCTAATGAAATATCGTTGGTTTGCAAGTTGCTAAATTGAACATAAAAGGCATTTCCTTTGATTAAATTTTCAATATAATCGGTGGAAGTTATCCTTAAATTAATGTCCTTAGCAGAACCTTCTACAATATTAGTGATGATATTGCCACTATTGTCTCTTACCAAAACAAGTTTGTTTTCAGAAAGTATTTGGCATCCATTGGTGTTCGCCATTACTTTGTAAATAGCATTTTTTGTTGGTTTATAAACTTGGTTAGTAGCGCCATTTAAAAATTCATCATTCATATACCATTGATAGGAACTAGCTGCTGTAGCTGTTAAACTATCCCCCTGTAATTTAAAAGTAGGAGCACTTATTATGTTTACAGGTACTGTGGTTGGTGGGCTATCGCAATCATTCGTACTAATTTGGGTATTATAAAAAAAGTAAAAATAGTTTTGAAAATTTCCAGTGGAAGGAGTGACGCTATTGCCTGTGTAGCTGAATAATTTATTTGGTCCAATGGGGTATGGACTTGTGGTAACTGCATTATTTCGGTATAAGCTAGCAGTACTATCACAAGTAGCAACAATATAGTAATTACCTGCCACATTGAGTTTAAAGTTAAGCTCGTAAATTCTACCTGAATCCCCAGCAACATAGTTGGATGCGCCAGCTGTTGGACTTGGGGAACTTGCTGAAGCATTTACAGTGACAAATTGAGATAAGCCTGGATAATAGGTGGTGTCGGTGGCCATATACATTAATTCAAATTTAATTTTTCCAGCATTTGCAGTATATAATTTTACGGTATTAATAGTCATTGGGGTACCTGTGGTTACCTTCATGTAATTACCTCTAAAATTATTGTAACCTCCTGCACCCAATGTGGTATTGTGGGCGGGTCCAACAAATCCTTGGAACCCATGTGTTAAATATAAATTACTTTTTGTGGATGTCGCGGTGATATTAGATCCTGCTGCGATGGGTGTTTCTAAGTTTGCACTGTCATACCAAATGTAACTTTTACTTGCTGATGGTGAATTTACAGTAAGTTTTAAACTATTGTTACAATTGATTGCGGTACCTGTAGGTGCTATACTATTATCGGCAGTTGTGATAACCGTAGCTAAAGTATTATTTTCTTTTAGTTGGTCAATGGTTGAGGTAACGGTTGCAGTGAATGAATATTTAGTAGCTGCTTCTAAATTGATGGGTTTTTGGAAAGTATAATTCATGGACTCTCCCGCTTCCAGTCGGCCATTAAAAGTTTCATTGATATCTAAAATGGTATTCGTGCCCTTTGTTACTGTTAAGCTAAGCGGGAAGTTTTTTTGTTGTGTTGTGCCATTATTGGTCACTTTGACGGTGACATATTGAACCGATCTTTTACAAGCTGCATTCTGTGGACTTACCAAATCTGACATTTGCAAATCGCTAGACGGGTTGATGATTCTTAAAGTATAATCCTGTGTTTCTCCATTTGTATAAGTGCCACATGCCAATACGTTGGTGCTATTACTTGTTTCCATCACCACAATTCGTAACTTTATTAAGCGACCAAGTTGTAATGTATCGGGCAAGCTGATGTTTGCAGTATAATTACTATTCGTGATTCCAGTACTTGTATTGACTAATTCATTTGTTTCAAATGTGCCATTGCTATTATAGTCAATAAAGGTTTTTACAAAGCGCGTATTATTGGTCGCATCTGCACTTCCTAGTTTTAAAAATAAATTGAGCGCACTGTTGGGTTCGCCGTTGATGAATAAATTGGTATTATCTACATAATCCTTATTAGTCGCTGGTACAAATTGAATGTTATTAAGGCTTACACTGTCAATTTTACTACCAGTGCTTGAGCTTGCAGTGGATGCGCAATAAGCTGCACCACCTGCACCGCTGATGACTAATGAATAAGGTTGTTGTCCTCGATCTAAATTACGCTTATGCTTAACTTTAATCAAATAGCTTTTACCAACTAATGTGGTATCGATTTCTACTTTTTCAACATTGTCTAAAATATTGTCACCTTTAAAAGCAGCACTGGCAGGAGTTTTCGGATTTAGTTTCCATGAATTAGTGATTTTGGTGCCTTGACTTATTGTCAAGTCCAAGTCGTTCACTAATTGGGGTGTTGTGTCATTTAATGTAGTTCTGACAGTCCCTTTAACATCGTTCCAAACAATACTTGCTTTTACTGGGTTTTTCCCGGAAGCAATAATGGTATAGGTGGTGGAGTCCAAATTATTTAAAGTGTTTTCATACACTAAGTCCGAACTTGCATTACTGTTTTTAGTGGTCAAAGCATTTTTTAAAACGGTGGCAGCCTCAAACATATTAAGTAACCCCCATCCAAATTTGTAATCTGGTCCAGGGTTGGGTCCTGATTCATTTGCTGTATGTATCGCTAAAGCTTTCACTGTGGTCGATCGCAAAAACTTTTTAGGACTTAATTGTTGGCTTAGTTCTTGTAATAATAATAATGACCCAGCAGCATTTGGGGTTGCCATCGAAGTTCCATTCTTATAACCGTAACTAGAATCATGGGTAGCAGTGGTTGAAAATACAGACACGCCATCCGCTACAATATCGGGCTTAATTCTTCCATCATCCGTTGGCCCCCAACTACTAAACGAGGACATGACCACATCTTCCTTTTTGGTATACGGACTGGATAAGCCAGAAACGGCACCCACCACCAATATATTTTTTGCATTAATATCTGCAGATAAAGTTTCATAAGCATCATTACTGCTTAAGCTATCAGGCCTTCCGCCTGCATTATACATTTTCCCATTGGCATCTCTTCTCCAATAGGTATCACCCACTTTGGGGCCAGTACTTCCATGATTATTTCCTGCAGCTTTCGCAATTAAATAAAAAGGTGCATTGTACATAATGGAATCGTGTAATTGTGCTTCATAATTGTAAAGACCAAATTTAAAATCTTCCTTTTCATCGAACTTACCATTGAATTCCCAACGATCAGAAGAATCACTATTTTGATCCCAGCCACTTACTATTCCATAAGAGTGATTGGAAATAAGCATTCCATTGGCTGCCGCTGCAGACATTTCACTATTGTCATTATTCCAGTCATAGGAATAAGCTCCTTTTAAATTATAGGACATTCCTTTTGCTAATGGGTTCAATCCCTTGCTCATAACGGTGCCAATCACATGCGTGCCATGTTCATAGGCTTTTGTGGCATTGTCTTTTTGTACAATTCTATTTCTAAGTTCAATATGTGTAGTAAGCACCGCACCTTGATCCCAAACGCCGAAAGTATTTGTCAAGCTATCGCTTTCACCAGTTAAATTAAATCCGTTAGCTGCGGTTGGCCAAAGTTTATTCGTATTGACTGTGATTGCGGGAATAGGATCTGCAAAACTTGTATAATAAATGGGCAGGCCAGCTGCATCAATACCTATTAAGGAACGACGGTTATTGCCGGCTTGATAAAATAAGGGCCATCTTTTTTCCTTGGCTTTGATTAAAGCTTCTGAATAGGAAGCGCGGGATTCAATATCTAAAGATTTTGCCGTACTTAATAATATTAATTTTCTGGTTTGAACCTGTGCATTTATTTGTTGAAAAAAAATAAATGAAACCAATAAACAAATTTGCCATTTTTTCATTCGCATGTATTTATAAAACCTTTAAATAGGAGTCTTCGAAATTACAATATATTATCTATTTTTTGGCAATTTGCCTGATTTATAAGGCCTTATTCGTAGTTGCTTTTTGCTAATAGTTGTTTGTAAATCTGTTTAAATTTTGTTGTAACTTTAAACAAATGCACATGCAATGAAAAGTGTTTACGCAACTACTTTTGGTCTAATGCTAATGTCTGGATTATTTTTGGGATGTTTGGCGGTCAATAAGCAATCAAAAGCGCAAGTAGCGCAAGGTATTCAAGGTCAGGTTTTTGAACAAAAAGGCAATCAAATGCCACAAAAAGGAAAGCCTTTTTCAAAGGGTGTTGGATATGCAACACAGCTCTATGTTTTTGAACCAACGAACATTCAATCTGCAGGTCAAATTAATGGTAATTTATTTAACCAGCCAACCACTCAATTAATTGGGAGTTTTACAACTGATTCATTGGGCCATTTTAAGGTAAATTTAGCTCCAGGCAGGTATAGCATTTTTGTCGGGTATGAAAAAGGGTATTATGCAACTAGTTTTAACCAACTAAATGAACTAGGAATAGTGCAAGTTGTAGCGGGAACCTTTGTGCCTATGGAAGTAATTATTAGCGCCAAAGCAAGTTATTAGTATTGAAATAGTATCTTTGTAGGGTGATGTATGAATGAGCAATCCTTGTTTGAACGGTTTAATGTATCCCCCCTCCTAAATTCTTTGGCGGACAGGATAGCAATGTCCGAGACACAAAAAATTCCTTTTCAAATTTTTCTGCAGCACCTCAATGGATCGGCACCTGCTTTTGTTTTACAAACTATTTTTACGCATGAAAAAACGAATCATTGGAATCATATTGTCGTATTGAATGATGCAGAAGAAGCAGCTTATTTTTTTAATTCCATTGAAAGCGTGACTGAGGCGATGGATTTGTTTTATTTTCCCTCCTCTTTCAAAACACCTCACAATTTTAATTTTTTAAATCCCTCACATGTAATGCTCCGAACCGAAGCATTGACTAAAATATCAATGGGCGGCAATAAAAAAATTATTGTGACTTATCCTGAAGCGCTTTTTGAAAAAGTGATACTTCCAAAAACGCTACAAAATAATATTATACAAATTAAAACCAATGATAGTATTGATTTAAACGCAATGATGCAGCAATTTATTGATTATGGTTTTGAACGCACCGATTTTGTTTATGAGCCAGGTCAATTTGCTTTACGAGGCGGTATTTTTGATATTTATTCTTTTGGAAATGAAAAGCCCTATCGGATTGAGTTGTTTGGAGAGGAGGTGGATAGCATTCGCTTGTTTGATCCTGCAACACAATTGAGTGAACGTAAATTATTGCAAGTAAATATAATTCCAAATGTAACGACACAATTTGAGGATACTGAAAAAATTCCACTCATTGAGTTTATGAATAATAATACCATTCTTTGGGTAAAGGATTGGAATATAATTAAGCAACGTGGCATGGATCAATGGGAATCCTTGAATGACTTTTTAACCCATACGGCCAATAACAAACCCATTGAATTGGGCGATGCGCATATCAAACATACCCAATTAGATGATTTTGATACGGTGGAGAACGCGAAAACTTCTATATTGAATAGCACCATCATTGAATGGGGGTTTCAAGCAAATATTTCAAAGGAGGTTATTTCATTTAACACCCAAGTTCAGCCTAGTTTTAATAGACAATTTCAATTGTTGATTGCCAACCTGCAGGAGCTTGAAAAAAAGGGCTATGCCTTATTTATTTTTGCAGAGCAAGCCAAGCAGTTGGAGCGTTTGCATGCTATTTTCACAGACTTGAAAACGGAAATACAATTTACGCCTATAGTAAAAAATATTCACGAAGGGTTTATTGATCATGATCATAAAATTGTTTGTTATACGGATCATCAAATATTTCAACGCTATCATAAATACAAAGTAAAGCAGGCCTATAGTAAAAGTAAGGCCATAACGCTCAGAACCTTACGTGATATGCAGCCTGGCGATTATGTTACGCATATTGACCATGGCGTGGGTGTTTATAGTGGGCTGCAAAAAATTGACGTGAATGGTTTGATGCAGGAAGCGGTAAGAATTATATATAAGGACAGTGATATATTATATGTGAATATTAATTCACTACATAAAATTTCAAAATACACTGGGAAGGAAGGGGCGCCTCCAAAAATAAATAAGTTAGGTTCCGATGCTTGGGTTAAGTTAAAAGACAAAACAAAAGCAAAGGTCAAGGAGATTGCCTTCGATTTGATAAAGTTGTATGCGCAACGTAAGGCACAAGCTGGCTTTGCATTTACGCCGGATAATTACATGCAATATGAATTGGAAGCTTCGTTTATTTATGAAGAAACTTTGGATCAAGCAAAGGCAATAGCCGATGTAAAAAAGGATATGGAAACGCCTTCGCCCATGGATAGATTGGTTTGTGGTGATGTGGGTTTTGGTAAAACAGAAGTAGCAGTTAGGGCTGCTTTTAAAGCGGCCATTGATGGAAAGCAAGTAGCACTTTTGGTGCCCACCACCATTTTAGCATTTCAACATTATAAAACCTTTGTGGATCGATTAAAGGATTTTCCTATTACGGTTGATTATTTGAATCGATTTAAATCTGCCGCACAAAAAAAGGAAACCATTGAAAAAGTAAAACAAGGGAAGGTGGATATTTTGGTGGGCACTCATGGTATTTTAGGGAAGGATGTGGTATTTAAGGATTTGGGTTTAATGATTATTGATGAAGAACAAAAGTTTGGGGTAGGGCATAAAGAAAAATTAAAAACATTAAGAGCGACGGTTGATTGTTTAACATTAACAGCAACACCTATTCCACGAACCTTGCATTTTAGTTTAATGGGCGCGCGTGATTTAAGTATAATAAATACCCCACCTGCCAATAGGCAACCTATTCATACGGAAGTGCAGGTGTTTAATGAGGATACGATTCGCGAAGCCATTTATTACGAAGCAGAAAGGGGAGGGCAGGTATTTTTTATTCATAATCGTGTACAAGGCTTGTCGGAAATGTGTGCAATAATTCAGCGTTTATGCCCTGACTTAAGTATTGGATTCGCACACGGTCAGTTAGAAGGGCATCAATTGGAAGAAAAAATATTGGATTTTATTGAGAAAAGATATGATGTGTTGGTGTGTACGAATATTGTGGAAAGTGGCGTGGATATTGCCAATGTGAATACCATCATCATTAATAATGCACATCAATTTGGCTTAAGTGATTTGCATCAATTAAGGGGAAGGGTAGGCCGAAGCAATAAAAAAGCATTTTGCTATTTATTAGCGCCACCCATTAGCACTTTACCTGACGACTCCCGAAAAAGATTGCAAACCTTAGAACAGTTTAGTGAGCTTGGTAGTGGATTTCAAATTGCGATGCGCGATCTAGACATTCGCGGTGCGGGTAATTTATTAGGCGGAGAGCAAAGTGGGTTTATGGTGGAGATAGGCTTTGAAATGTACCAGAAAATTTTAGCAGAAGCGGTAAGAGAATTAAAAAGATCTGATTTTAAAGAATTATTCCAGGAAGAAATTAGTAAGCAGGATGATTATGTGCAAGACTGTACGATTGATACTGACTTGGAAATTATGATTCCAGATATTTATGTGGAAAGTATTGGAGAGCGACTCTCCTTATATACAAGATTGGATCAATCTGAAAATGACGAAGAATTAGATTTGCTCCATGCGGAAATGATTGATCGATTTGGTCCGATGCCTAAGTCAGTCGAAGATTTATTTACAACAGTAAAGTGTAGAAAGATCGCTATCGCATTGGGTTTTGAAAAAATGACTTTGAAAGACGAAACAGTAAGGTGCTTTTTTATAAATCGTCCGGATGCGCCTTATTTTGAAAGTGTTACATTCAAGCAATTATTATTGTTTGCGCAAACCTCGATGAATACTGCTCATTTTAAACAAGCGGGAAAAAATTTCATTTTAATTATTAAAGACATCAAAGGGATGAGTGAATGTTACCGCCTTTTGAATAAAATACATACTGGCGTTTTAGGCGTCAAATAAGTTAATGCGTTAAAGGTATAAAATGTTAAAAGCCGCACTCGATGAATCGAGTGCGGCTTTTAAATAAGATTGGAATTATGTAAAAAAGATCCAGTTAAACTAGAATCCTTTTGTAGCCACTCCGTCAGCAATAGCTTTAAGCGCGTTTGTTTCGCTCATGATTGCTGCCATTTTATTTCCTTTACCATCATTGCCACCTGCCATATAACCGCCTTTTGCAGTTTTAGTGATGACAGCATCATGCATTGGTACATTTTTTTCTTTTGTTTTTAAGCAATACGCTTTAATCATTTTTGTAGTGTCCATTTTGTATAAATTTTAAAGTGAAATTTTCTAATTGAAAGTAGGTTATTTATTGTGATTCATTTAAGTTCAAGGGCTGTTTTTTGTTAAAATGGCCAAAAATTGTATTAATACTAACTTTTAGGCATCAATTTTAGCATATTTCGCGTGTGATTCAATGAATTCCCTTCTTGGAGCCACTTCATCACCCATTAGCATACTAAAAATACGATCCGCTTCAGCAACACTTTCGATGGTCACTTGTTTCAAGGTTCTTCTGGATGGATCCATGGTCGTTTCCCATAATTGATCTGCGTTCATTTCTCCCAAACCTTTATATCGTTGGATAGTTACTGAATCATCTTTTCCACCACCAATTTTTGTAACCAATGCCTTTCTTTGTTCTTCGCTATAGGCATATTCCTGGTCCTTCCCTTTTTTTACTAAATATAAAGGAGGTTGTGCAATGTATACATAGCCATTTTGCACTAACTCTTTCATATATCTAAAGATGAAAGTTAAAATTAATGTGGCGATGTGAGAACCATCCACATCGGCATCGGTCATGATAATTAATTTATGATAACGAAGTTTTGCAATATTCAAAGCCTTTGGATCTTCATCCGTACCAACGGTTACGCCAAGTGCAGTATACATATTGCGAATCTCCTCATTCTCATAAATTTTGTGCTCCATTGCTTTTTCAACATTCAAAATTTTACCACGTAAAGGTAAAATGGCTTGATAGCCACGATCACGACCTTGTTTTGCAGTACCTCCCGCCGAATCTCCTTCGACTAAGTAAAGCTCACATCTTTCTGGATCCCTATCTGAACAATCCGCCAATTTTCCTGGAAGACCGCCACCCGTAAGTACCGTTTTGCGTTGGACCATGTCACGCGCTTTTTTTGCTGCAACACGGGCTTGGGCCGCTAAAATTATTTTTGAGATTACATACTTCGCTTCTTTCGGATTTTCTTCTAAATAAGCTTCTAATACCCTAGAAACGGTAGTTTGAACCACACCACTCACCTCGCTATTTCCTAATTTGGTTTTTGTTTGACCTTCAAATTGAGGTTCAGGCACTTTCACAGAAATAATAGCACTTAAGCCTTCTCTGAAATCATCTCCTTCCACCGTTACTTTTGCTCTTTCAAACAAACCTTCCTTATCGCCGTAACTTTTAAATACGCGGGTGAGTGCAGTTCTAAATCCTGTTACGTGCGTTCCACCTTCAATCGTATTAATATTATTTACATAAGAAAATATATTCTCTTTAAAATCGTCATTGTAGGTCAATGCCACTTCAACCATTACATTTGAAGCTTCATCTAAACCTTCTACATACAAAGGTTGTGCAATAATCGGATTACGATTACCATTCTTATCTAACATTTGTACAAACTCAACAATACCACCTTCGCTATAAAAATTATTTTTATAAGCAACGCCTGTATCATCTAATTCTCTGTGGTCTGTTAATGTAATGTTGATTCTTTTATTCAAATAGGAAAGCTCACGTAAACGACCTTCTAAAATTTCTCTTTTATAAACTGATTCTTGAAAGATGCTTAAGTCAGGCCAGAAATGAACGCGTGTACCAGTTTTGTCACTTGTTCCTGATTCTCTTACCGCATATTTTGGGATACCAATGCTATATTCTTGTTCAAATATTTTACCTTCTCTTTCAACGGTTACCAACAATTTGGTACTAAGCGCGTTTACGCAACTCACTCCCACACCATGTAAGCCGCCGGATACCTTGTAGGTATTTTTATCAAATTTACCTCCAGCATGTAACACGGTCATTACCACTTCCAAAGCGGATTTTTTCTCCTTGGTGTGCATTGCTGTAGGAATACCACGACCATTATCTTGAACGCTGATGGAATTATCTTCATGAATGGCTACCTCGATATGAGAGCAATAGCCTGCCAACGCTTCATCAATGGAGTTGTCAACTACCTCATATACAAGGTGGTGTAAGCCTTTTGAGCCCACATCGCCAATATACATAGCGGGTCTTTTTCGAACGGCTTCCAATCCCTCTAAAACCTGGATACTATCGGCACCGTAATTCTTGTTTTCTGCTGATTCGCTTGACTGTAAATCTTCTGACATAAAATGGTTAAAATTATTTTGTTTTTATAGGCATTCCGAATGCATACAAACTTAAGAAAATTAAGGGTTTAAAGCCTGTTTTAGCCTCAATTTAGTTATCCCCATTTTGGCCATTTTGTGCATAGCTTTTTAGCCTAAAAATGCCCCCTTTTTTTAGTCATTTTTGCGTCAGATTTTGGCCTTCCATAGTTGCTTTACTTTTAATGCCTTAATTTTGCTTTTATGACAGTAGCCCAGGAAATATTAAAACAGGTAAATGCACCCCATGGATTTGATGGGATGGCCTTGTTGTATTCCAAGGAGCAACGCATACCTGGCTCCACCCAATACCATATTCGTCGCTATGCAGCACAGGATAGTTGGGCGGCCGAGGATACCGGCATGTTTGTATATCACTATAATGCTACCACACCCAAGGAGAACTATTTAGAATTACGATTTTGCATATCGGGCAACAGATATTGTGAAAATAAATTATGTGGAACCTGTAATCAAATACCGACCACTGATTGTTCAGGCCCTTTGCGTACGATTGACGTTTTTTCATTTCATTTTACTTCCACTTTTTTACATCAGTTTGTGCATCATGTAAAATTGAATAATAAAAAAGATGATTTATTGGCATTTAAGCACCTAGATAATTTTTCCAAAATATTTCAATTGAGTTTAAAAAAGCGCGCCACTTTGGATGCCTTGTTAAATCATAGTTATTCAGGTTCGCTTGAAAATATATTTGTAAATGCAAAAGTGCATGAATTATTGGTGTATAGCTTGGAGCATGTCGTGGAAGAAAAAGACGCTGTATTTTCTTGTAAATTTTTAGCAGATGAGCGTGGCACTGAAAGCATATATCAAGCACGTGAATTTTTATTACAACATATTGGAGATCCTATTACCATTAAGGAATTAAGCCGTAAGGTGGCCATGAATGAGTGTTATTTAAAGAAGGGTTTTAAAGAGGTTTTTGGCACCACGATATTTGATTTTTACCAACAACAAAGAATGGAGCACGCGAAATATTTGTTGTATGAAAAAGCATTAAGTGTCACGGACGTGTCCGCATTATTGGGCTATTCTTCTATCTCTCACTTTTCTGCCGCCTTTAAAAAACATACCGGCTTAAAACCTTGTGAGTTGCTGAATTAATTAGGATTACGTTTATCCAATTTTGTAGTTTCTTCCTTTTATTTTAGTTATTTTTATTTCTCAAACTATTCTATGCGACATTTATTAGCCATTGCCATTTTATTTTTATTGAGCTCATGTATTAATCAAAAAGTAGATTTAATTGTGCATCATGCACAAATTTTTACAGTCAATAATGAATTTAGTGTCGCAGAAGCCATGGCCATTCAGGATGGTAAAATTGTTGCGATTGGTAATAATGATGATATCTTAAAAGAGTATAAGTCGGATAGCGTTGTTAATGCAAATGGCGCAAGTGTTTACCCAGGTTTTATTGACGCGCATGCGCATTTTTTAGGATATGGACAATCCCTATACACAGTAGATTTAATGTTTGTACCTACTTGGGACGAAGCCATTGCTCGCGTGAAAGACTTTGCAGCGAAGCATCCTGGAACGGGTTGGATTAAAGGAAGGGGCTGGGATCAGAACCGTTTTCCGGGTAAACAATTTCCGACCAATGCGTTGTTAAATGAATTATTTCCGGATCGACCTGTAATATTAGAAAGAGTAGATGGGCATGCAAGTATTGCTAATGACTTTGCATTAAAGTTAGCAGGAGTAAAGCCAGGTCAAACTATGGTAGGCGGGCAGTTTTTAACCCTAGATGGAAAATTAACTGGATTGCTTGTAGATAATGCAGTAAGTGTGGTTGATAAAATGATGCCCCCTGTTACCAAGGAGGAGTATAAAAATTGGTTAATCAGCGCCCAGCAAAATTGTTTTGCAACAGGATTAACAACGATTACAGATTGTGGGTTAAGTCCAGCTGATATTGATCAAGTGGATGCGTTGCAAAAAAGCAATGATTTAAAAATGCGTTTGTATGTGATGTTAAGTGACAAACCGGAATCCTACAGTTCAAAATATTTTACCGATGGCGGGTATGTCACTGATCGTTTATTAGTGAAAGGAATAAAAGTATATAGTGATGGGGCACTTGGAAGTAGGGGTGCTTGCTTATTGCAACACTATACGGATAAAGCTGGCTGGTCGGGCTTTTTGTTAAGTAGTCAAGCGCATTTTGATTCATTGGCTGCACAATTAATTAATACCGATTTTCAAATGTGTACCCATGCGATTGGGGATAGCGCGAATCGTACCATATTAAATGTATATGCGAAATATTTAAAAGGGGAGAATGACAAACGTTGGAGAATAGAACATGCACAAATTATTCATCCTGCCGATTTTCATTTGTTTGGCGAGAATAGTATTGTGCCTTCGGTGCAGCCAACGCATGCGACTAGTGATATGTATTGGGCAGGGGATAGATTAGGTGCGGAAAGATTAAAGGGCGGGTATGCTTTCAAACAATTGTTAGATGAGAATGGATGGCTTCCTTTGGGAACAGATTTTCCTGTAGAAGAAATTAATCCATTTAAAACATTTTTAGCGGCAGTGGCAAGACAGGATAGTAAAGGTTTTCCTGCGGGCGGTTTTCAAATGGAAAATGCTTTGACAAGAGAACAAACCATTCGAGGTATGACCATTTGGGCCGCAAAAGCAAACCGCATGGAAAAACAAGTGGGTTCCTTAGAAGTAGGGAAGAAAGCTGATTTTATTATCCTCGATAAAAACTTAATGATTGTGCCGGCGGATAGTATTTTGCAAATAAAAGTGAAGCGTACTTATTTGAATGGAGAGCGCGTTCATTAATAGTTTGGTTTGAATATTATATTTCATCCTTCTCTGCTCGCCATTTAACGCTAAAATTTATAAATTCTAACTAAAAGTCTGAACTCGCACTTCGTGCTCAGACATGCAGACTTTTTTAACTTTCGAATTTATAAATTTCTTTACGCTATGGCTCAAAGTTCAGGAGTGAAATACAATATTCAACTCTAAAACTTAATGATTACAACCCGACCATATCTTTAGGGATGACCCAAGCATCAAATTCTTCAGGGGTAACATAGCCTAATTTCACCGCCATTTCTTTTAATGTGGTTCCTTCCTTATGTGCTTTTTGTGCGATCTCTGCTGATTTGTAATAACCAATCTTGGTATTTAAAGAAGTCACTAACATTAAGCTATTGTTCACGTGCTTATTGATATTAGCTTCGATCGGTGCTAACCCTATCGCGCATTTTTCATTGAAGCTCATACAGCCATCTCCAATTAATCTTGCACTATGTAAGAAATTATAAATCATGACTGGTTTAAATACGTTCAATTCAAAGTGACCCATGGAACCACCTATGTTAATTGCAACATCATTGCCCATTACCTGTGCCGCTATCATGGTTAATGCTTCAGATTGGGTAGGATTCACTTTGCCAGGCATGATAGAAGATCCTGGTTCATTATCAGGAATAAAAATTTCACCAATACCACTTCTTGGTCCGGATGAAAGCATACGAACATCGTTGGCGATTTTCATTAAGCTTACGGCTACTGTTTTTAATGCGCCATGTGATTCAACAATTGCATCATGTGCCGCGAGTGCTTCAAATTTATTTTCAGCAGTAATAAATGGAAGGCCTGTTAAGTTAGCAATATGTTTTGCTACATTTTCTGAATAACCTTTGGGTGTATTAATACCCGTACCCACTGCAGTGCCACCTAATGCTAATTCGCTTAAGTGTGCTAATGTATTTTCAATGGCTCTTAAACCATGCTTTAATTGGCTTGCGTATCCGCTAATTTCTTGCCCCAATGTGAGTGGGGTTGCATCCATAAAATGGGTACGACCAATTTTTACGATATGCATGAATTCGGCACTCTTCGCATCCAATGTATTTTTTAAAGTAGTAATACCAGGAATGGTTATTTCTTTTAAAATTTGGTAAGCCGCAATATGCATGGCTGTTGGAAAAGTATCGTTAGAGGATTGTGATTTATTTACATCATCATTCGGGTGTATAAATTTATCATGATCTAATAAGCTTCCTCCATTGATAACATGCGCACGATAAGCAATTACTTCGTTCATGTTCATATTGCTTTGGGTACCACTACCTGTTTGCCATACGACTAATGGAAATTGGTCATCTAATTTACCTGCTAATATTTCATCACATACTTGTCCAATTAAATCACATTTTTCTTTTGGTAAAACACCCGCATCACAATTGGTTAAAGCTGCTGCTTTTTTTAAGTAAGCAAATGCGCGAATAATTTCTTTCGGCATTCTATTAATGTCTTGCGCTATTTTGAAATTTTCAATACTTCTTTGTGTCTGTGCACCCCAATAAACATGTGCAGGTACTTTTACTTCGCCCATGGTATCTTTCTCGATTCTGTATTCCATATCCTAAAATTTTGATAACACAAAGGTACTACAGCAATTATAAAATTGCGTCAGTTGGGCTTATTAAATTCGGGTAAAAAAGGGTTAATGCCCTTTGAAAATAGGCTTCCTTTTATCAATAAATGCTTGTATTCCTTCTTTGCAATCATCGGTGACAAAACATTCTCCAAATAAGTTGGCTTCCACATCATAGCCGTTTACTTGTTCATCCCATACTGCATTGATGGCTTTAATGGAGTTGCCCACAGCGATCGGAGATTTTTGATGACATACCCTTAATATAGAAAAGGCCTTATCTAGTAATTCGCTTTGCGGAACCACATAGTTGGCTAAGCCATAATTCATGGCCTGTGTTGCATTAATGGTTTTACCTGTAATGATTAATTCCATGGCCCGGCCTTTGCCTACTCTTTGCGTTAACCTTTGCGAGCCACCATAGCCAACCATAATCCCTAGGTTTACTTCAGGCTGGCCAAAAGTGGCGCTTTCAGATGCAATCACAAAATGGCAACTCATGGCTAATTCGCACCCTCCACCTAATGCAAATCCGTTCACACAAGCAACCACTGGTTTCGGACAATGCTCAATTTTTGAGAATACAGCTTGTCCTCTTTTTGCAACAGCTATTGCTTGCTCTTTTGTTAAGGATTCAAATTCTTTTATATCTGCACCAGCTACAAAGCTTTTAAGTCCTGCGCCGGTGATAACCACACTTTTTATTTCTGGAAATTTGTATACGCGATCTATAACTGCATCCAAATCATCGATGACTTGTTTGTTCAATGCATTTAAAACGTCTGGACGGTTAATGGTAATGATTAAGGTGTGGTCTTCTAATTTTGTGAACAAAGTTTGGAACGACATAATAAAAAATTTAATTTTTTATTGCACCTTATTTTTTGTGTTTCGCCACCCACTCTCGAATATAGGTTGCGATATCGGTGGTATTAGTGCCAGGTGCAAATAAGGTACCAATACCCATCTCTCTTAAAACAATACTATCTTGTTCAGGTATAATTCCGCCACCTGTTAGTAATACACTTGTCAATCCTTTTTCCTGCATTAACTTATAAACTTTAGGGAAAACGGTCATGTGTGCGCCTGATAAAATGCTAATGCCTATCGCGTCCACATCTTCTTGTAAGGCGGCTTGTACCACCATTTCAGGACTTTGGCGTAGGCCCGTATATATAACTTCCATCCCAGCGTCTCTTAAAGCGGTTGCAATAATTTTAGCGCCACGGTCATGTCCGTCTAATCCAACTTTCGCAACTAATACTCTTATGGGTTTCACATTACTCATGTTAAGTGTTACTACAATTTACATTATTTATTGGAAAGTAATTTCAAACTGTACTCGATTCTTTCTTTCGCATCTTTTAATTCAATAGCCTGAATGATTTCAAAAACACCTGGTCCAAATTTACCACCCACTAACATGATTCTAAAAGGTAACATAAGGTCACCTGGTTTTATTTCATGGGTTGCGGCCAGGGCTTTAAAATGTATTTCAAGATCAGCCGCTATTGAATGGGTATCGCCCTTACTGATCATTTCAGCATATGCCGCAGTCAATGCTGTAAAGAAGGTATGTTTTTTTTCCTCCCACTTGGTTAGTATGGACGCTGTGTCAATCTCAGTTGGTGCTTTGAAAAAGAAACTGCCTTGGGTAATGAAATCGGTTAGTAAATGGCATCTGTCTTTAATAAGTCCAATTACTTTGACCAAATAGGCGGGCTCGTGAACTTCAATTTGTGCATCATCATAAAATGGTTTTACTAATGTAGCAAGTTGATCATTGCTTGTTTTCTTTATCCATTCTTGGTTGAACCATTTAGCTTTTTCGTAATCAAATTTCGCACCACCTTTATGCACACGCTCTAGTGAAAATTGCGCAATTAATTCGTCGATGCTAAAAATTTCTTTATCTGTTCCATCATTCCATCCTAATAAAGCTAATAAGTTAATTAAAGCCTCAGGAAGGAATCCTCTTTCTTTAAATCCAATGGTTTGTTCTTTTGTATTGGGATCCATCCAATCCATAGCAAATACGGGGAAGCCTAATCTTTCTCCATCACGCTTGCTTAATTTTCCATGTCCTTCTGGTTTTAATATCAAGGGCAAATGTGCCCATTGTGGCATATGATTTATGCCAAATAAATATTTCCAAAGTAAAATATGCACGGGTGCATTTGGGAGCCATTCTTCTCCACGAAAAGCATGTGTAATTTTCATTAAATGATCATCCACTACCACGGCTAAGTGATAAGTTGGCATACCATCCGCTTTTAATAAAACTTTATCATCAACTGTACTTGTATCAAAGGAAACTTCACCGCGAATTAAATCATTAAAGGATAATGTTTCTTGTTCCGGCATGATAATTCTAACCACATAGGGTGTATTATTTTTTAATAAATCATTCACCTCATTTTCGCTTAATGAAATTGAATTTTTCATTTCCTTGCGATGTGCCTTATTGTATTGGAAATTGGGGATTTGGTTTCTTTTGTTTTCCAAATCACTAGGGGTATCAAATGCATAATAAGCATAGCCATCTGCAATGAGTTGGTCTGCGTATTTTTTATATAATTGTTTGCGTTCGCTTTGGCGATAGGGCGCATAGGCACCACCCACTGCAGGGCTTTCATCCGGGGATAAGCCGCACCAGGCTAGTGTGTCCATAATATATTGCTCTGCACCAGGCACGAAACGAGATTGGTCGGTATCCTCAATTCTTAATATAAACTCCCCACCATGGTGTTTTGCAAATAAATAATTAAATAAAACGGTTCTTACTCCGCCTATATGTAACCCGCCTGTAGGAGAGGGTGCAAACCTAACTCTGACCTTTGAATCCATGCTATAAATTATTTACACAAAGATAATATTCAATTGGGCAAAAGAACTATTTATCTTTGGGTATGTATTTGATTAAAACACCTTTTTGGCTTAGGGCAATTTATCCAAATTGCATTTGGCGAAAACCTGCCAATGAAAAGGTGATTTATCTCAGTTTTGATGATGGGCCGCATCCTTGTGCAACGCCTTTTGTGTTAGAGCAATTAAATAAATATAATGCCAAGGCAACTTTTTTCTGCATTGGTAAAAATGTGCTTTCTTCTCCTAATATTTACGAGTCTGTTTTGAATCATGGGCATGCGATTGGAAATCATACCTACGATCATTTAAATGGTTGGAAGGTGGGAACAGATGATTATATAAATAATATTAAAAGTGCAGCCAGTTTAATTGCTTCCGACTTATTTAGGCCGCCCTATGGTCGCATTAAGCGTTGTCAAATTAAAAGTATAAAATCAGATGCCAATTTGCCAAAGCAAATAATTATGTGGGATGTGTTGAGTGCCGATTTTGATACAAAAATTACAGGAGAGCAATGCGCAAAAAATGTAATTAAAAATGCAGGGCCTGGATCCATTATTGTTTTTCACGATAGCACAAAAGCTTGGAATCGTTTACAAATTGCATTGCCTTTGGTGCTAAATTATTTTAGCACATTAGGTTATCGATTTGAGGCAATTACTTCAAATTAATTAGGTGCAAAAAAAAGCCAAGGTAGAAACCTCGGCCGTATAATCCGTACCCTATAAAAAACCTTTTTTGTATTTAGATGGTGTTAGCTACGGCTAACTAAAAACAATAACGATATAAATTCCTATTTTAGTATGCAGAGATTAAAAAAAAGCATTGCTTTGCATCAAATTCAGCTTGTTTATGCAATTTATTGACACCCATGCACATGTATATTCGGAGGAATTATTACCTGATTTGAACCAGTTAATGCAAAATGCGATTAGTTCAGGGGTTACTAAAATTTTTATGCCTGCCATTGATAGTCATAGCTTGAAAGCAATGATTTCGGTGGAGAATGCGTTTCCGAAAAATTGTTTTTCCATGGCGGGTTTACACCCTTGTTATGTAAAAGAAAATGTACAAGCAGAATTAGCGATTGTTGCAGATCAATTATCAAAAAAAATATTTCCTGCGATTGGTGAGATTGGCTTGGATTTTTATTGGGATAAAACTTTTGTATCGCAACAACAGCTCGCTTTTAATACACAAATGCAATGGGCCTTAGATTTTAATTTACCTATTGTTATTCATACGCGCAATGCCATGGGTGAAACTATTGAAGCAGTAAAGCCTTTTGCTAAAAAAGGTTTGCGTGGTATTTTTCATTGCTTTAGTGGAAGTAAGGAATCGGCGGAACAAATTATTAGTATGGGATTTCATTTAGGTTTGGGTGGCGTGCTTACCTATAAAAATGCAGGAGTTGCAGAAGCAATCAAAGATATTCCTATGGAGTGGTTGGTATTGGAAACGGATGCGCCTTACTTGTCGCCTGTACCGTATCGTGGCAAAAAAAACGAACCTGCTTTTATTGTCGAAGTGGCAAAGAAATTAGCAGAGATTAAAAATATGCCTTTGCATGAAGTGGCGGAGATCACTTCGAAGAATGCGGTGAAGGTGTTTGGGGAGTGGTAGAGGAAACTTTTACAAATATTTGGGATGGCCGACTTCACTTTGCTCGTCGGCATCCCAGTATGAATGAATCTTTAGACTTTTATTTAAAAGAGTCCAATATCGTCAAAAAATACTTCAAAAATCTTTCCGCTATATTCTTTTAATTCAATTGAAGAAATAGTTGCCGGATTTCCCAGGCTAGACAAAGGCACTTCTACCTGTGTCCAAACCCCTAGGGTAGTAGGAAGGGTTAAAGTATAAGTTGCTGTTGAGCTTCCATTTATAATGACTCTAATTTTAAAGCCGCCAGAATTGGTACTACCATAAACAGAAAATTTAACGGCGGTATACCCTGTTGTGCTAACAGCAGGGGTTGCTTTCGTTAACCTAAAACCACCAAAACCAACGTTGTAATTGGTTTTTATTGAATTGGTGCCACGAAGCACGTTGTTCGTATTGGTAAGTGTTGCGGTAGTGCTATACGATGTATTAGACCAGCCAGTAGTAAGCGCATCGGCAAAAATCACATAGCCTAATCCATAAGAAATAGCCGCTTTGGTTGTACCAGAAGGCGTTGTTATAAAAAAGTAGCCTCCTGTAATGGTGGAGGGGATGGTTACCTTTATTTGAGTTTTAGAACTAGATACAATGGCCAAGTCTGTAGTATTTAATTTAACACTTGTCACCCCTAAAAAATAATCTCCAGTAAGTGTAACTTCAGTTCCGGCACCACCAGCACCTGGCGTAAAGGAAGCGATAACAGGGGCTGGCTGTAAAATTTTAATACTATATACCGCTTTGCCGTATTTAGTTGTTATTGTAATTGGGTTATTAGCCGGGTCTGGTAAATTAGAGGGTATTTTAACGGTTACGGTTGTGTCATCTGAACTAAATAAAGAATCTGCTGCAGCAACAGTACTAAATTCTACTTTTAAAGTAGTGCCTAGGTTTTGACCCTTAATAATGATCCAGTCTCCGTATACAACAGAAGACAATGCTAATCCTCTGTTGTTTAAATTGGTTACAGCATTAATGATAGGAGGTAGTGTATTAAATTTAGGCGTATAATCTGTATAATTTTCTTTTTTACAAGAAAAAAACACAAGCATCATAACAACTAAAAGGCCTCCATTTGAAATGCGCTTAGCTATTTGATTAAAAGTATTTGTATACATAAAGTTTATTTTAAAGATTTTACCAACCAGGGTTATTGGCAGGAATTAAGGTGTTTGAATTAATTTCACTTTGAGGAATAGGCAATAATAAATTACGTGTGTTTCTTACTTTAGTAATATTATTTTGTCCAATACCAATTTTATTCATGACTTGTAAATAAACGCCCCAACGCATTAAGTCATACCTTCTTATACCCTCAAAAACAAATTCTCTTGCTCTTTCGGCTAGTACAAAACTTCTAAATTCATCGCGGGTTAAATTAGCAGGTGCTGTTTGTGTTTTAGCTCTTGTACGAATGGTATTTAAGTTAGTATATGCCTGGGGTGTAGGGCCATTGTTAATTTCATTATCTGCTTCCGCAACAATCAAAAACATTTCCGTGTAACGTATCATTGGAAAATGCGCATCGCTTCTTGATACGGTAGGATCAGCCACATCACTATACTTAATGGTGTAGGCGCGATCATCAGTGGCTGGGGTGTTTGCATAAGTAGCCCCATTGATAAATTTGTAATTATAAGACTGCCAAGATGGATAGAAGTATTTGGTTCTAGCTGCATTATTCATTTCATAATTATGTACAACCCCTTTTAATACACGAATGTCTGTGGTATCATAATCATTATAATGATTGTTTGTAAACCACATAGCGCCTCTTCCAAAAGTAGAAAATGAAGACATGTAATTATGTAGTTCATTTACAAAACTACTGCCACCCAATGCTTGTAACTCCCACATATGCTCTGTCTTATTTCTTCCTGCTTTACTCCACATATCCGTCCAATTGGCAAACATTGAATATTCATTACTTGCAATCACTTCTAATGCCTTGTCTCTTGCAAGTATATAATAATCTTTAGAAGATATATTTTCGAGTCCTGCAACAACAGTTTTAGGGTAAGTATACATTCCATTATCTTTACCACCCCTAACACTTACATTTCCTGTTGCAGCACCTGAAGCAATTGTTAAATAGGTTTTTGCCAAGAATCCTTTTGCAACACTTCTTGTTACTCTACCAGGTTCACCTGATTTAGTATCTGAAGTAGGTAATAAATTTGCTTCAGCACTTTTAAAATCTGCAATTACTTGCTTGTAAACATCTGCCACCGATGACCTTGCCATACTAGCTTTAGGATCTAATGATAATGATTTTAAACGAATAGGCACACCACCATACAATTGAACCAATTGAAAATAGGCCCAACCTCTAAAGAAATAAGCTTCGCCCAAAATCCTATTTTTTATAGTAGCATCAATGTTGGTATTAATTGTAGCCACATTTTCAAGTACGGTATTGGCTCTAGAAATAACAGAATAACAACCCACCCAAGGACCATCTACGCCCCAATATCCTTGAGGGTTTCCTGCACCAGACGTCCCTAAAAACCAATCGGCGCCAGATACATGATCGTCATCAAGCATGGTTAAATTCCACATAGGCTGTAAATACAAATCATAGGTATACAATGTACTATATACTGCATTGATAGCTGCTTTAGCATCCGCCTCGTTTTTATAAAAATTTTCTGGAGATAAAAAAGACAAAGGCTTTTCTTCCAATACCTTCTGACAAGAGAAGGTCGAAAATAACAATACCGGCAGTATAACTTTCCAGCTAATTGATTTATTTATTTTCATATAATTAGTTTTAGAATAATTTAAAAGTTGCATTTAATTGCAATGTTGTACGTTTTTGAATTAGGGAAACCGCCTAAGTCTACACCAAATAAAGCCGGATTATCTCCATAGCTATTAATTTCAGGATCAAAGCCTGTATACTTAGTAAACGTGTATAAATTATTTACACCTGCAGATACCCTAATTGCATTAATGCCCTTAACTAATTTTGCAGGCAAAGTGTAGCCAAGGGTTGCATTTTTAATTCTTACAAAGGAACCATCTTCAATAAATCTTCTAGTAAATGGCAAGGTTCTCCAGAACTGTCTAATAGGCTTTGGCGCTAAGGCATTTGAATTATCTGCCCCTTCTTTCCATGCACCATTAAACATGGCTAAGGTTACATTTTTTGAAGTACCAATATTGGCATTCCAAACACTGTTCATATTTACAATATCATTTCCCTGCACCCCATTAATAAAAATACTTAAATCAAAATTTTTGTATTTAAAATTATTGGTGAATCCGAAAGTATAATCTGGATTCACATCTCCAATTACCACGCGATCATTAACAGAGATAGAAGTTGGATCATTATCAAAATTCCTATACTTGATCTCGCCAATCATGCGCCCAATGATATTTGAAGGTTGGCCATTATAAACTAATGAATTTCTTACTTCCGCTTCATTGTCAAAATAGCCGTCTTCTACGTAGCCGTATAATGAACCAATTGGCAGTCCAGCACGTTGAATAAATGGTGCGTCACGGGTAGAAATGTTACTTGCAAATTGCTCTTTTACATCACCACCTAAAGAAATAATTTTATTTCTATTAAAGGAGATATTGAAATTTGTTTTCCATTGAAAATCTTTATTACTTAACACCATTGCATCTAAAGCAATTTCTAAACCCTTATTTTCTACAGAACCAGAATTTCTCAATTGACGTTGAAAACCAGTAGAAGAAGGTGTAGTAATATATTGCAATAAATCATTGGTTTGTTTTAAATACACATCTACATGTGTATTTATTTTTCCTTTAAATAAGCCTAGGTCTAATCCAGCATTGTAAGCATTGGTCGTTTCCCATTTTAATCCGGCATTAGCTGGACCTGAGTATACGTCATCCGCTAATCCAGTTTGCACGACTCCATTAAATGTATAATTATAGATGGCCAATTTAGAAAGCGAAGCATACGATCCTATACCCTGATTACCAGTTTGACCGTAACTTGCCCTAATTGTTAATTCATTAATGGGATCTATTTTATTGATAAAAGATTCTTTATGCATCTTCCATGCTAATCCTGCAGAAGAAAAAGCAGCCCACTTATTGTCTTTACCAAATTTACTTGACCCGTCATTTCTGTGTGAAATAGAAATTACATACTTATCAGCATAGGTATAATTAACACGCCCTAATACAGACAATAAGTTAGATTGGTACTTATTAGTAATAATGGGTAAGATTTGTTCTCCAGATTGCAGGTTTTCATTTTGCAACAAATCATTTGGGAAAGTTTTAGCCTCTGCTCTTTTTGAGTTGCCCATATTTTGTTCAAAGGTAGAAGCGGCAGTAGCCGTAATACTATGATTGTTAATTTTCTTATTATAAGTTAAGATACTTTCAGAAACAATACTTGACCAATTGTTATCAGATTTTAATCCCCAACCCTTGGAAGCAAAACCTTCATAAACCGTTCTTGGGTAGTATTGATCACGGGTATTTGCGCCGTAATTAAATCCAATATTTTGTCTGAATTTTAAATCTTTATGCAGCGTCGCTTCCAAATAGTTTGAAGAAAAAATATTAGTTGCAGTGACTCTGTTTAAAACATCATTTACATAAATATAGGGGTTGGTGATAAAGTCATCACCTAAGCCATCATACTCATCTAAAATACTAATGGTTGCAGGATAGGTGAGCGCAGAGCGAACCACACCTGCACTTGCAGCATCTGATTTATCGGTACCGGTTTTAACACCCTTGGTTGTTGAATTAGAAATTGACGTACTGGTACCAATTTTAAAAATCTTACCTAGGTTTCTGTTTAGGTTAAAACTAATATTCATTTTTTTATAGCCCGAAGTACGAATTACGCCTTCCTGGTCTACATAGCCAAATGTTAAGTTATGGCTACCTGCTTCAGAGGCGCCAGATACATTTAGGCTATATTGTTGCGTTAATGCCTTTGTAAATATTTTATCCTGCCAATTGTTGTTATCCGATTCATACAAAGAAAGCGTCGGATACAACAAAGAATAATTTGTACCATCATATTTATTGGAATTCTGGTAAGAAATATTTTGAAAATTCGCATATTCTAATGGCGATAGCATACGAATTCTTTTAGAAACCTCTGCCATGCCAACTGTTATATTTAACTCTACTTTGTCTTTGCCTACTTTGCCTTTTCTAGTAGTAATTAATACAACACCATTGGCGCCACGAGAACCATAAATGGCAGTAGCGGATGCGTCTTTTAATACGTCTATAGACTCAATATCATTTGGATTTAAAAAAGCCAATGCATTAAGTGTTTGCTTTTCATCCCCACCCAGAGACTCAGGCGTTGTTCCACTACTGCTATTATTAAAAGGCACTCCATCTATCACATACAAAGGTTCTGTACCACCCAAAAATGAGTTAGATCCACGAACCCTAATGCTTAGTCCAGCGCCAGGAGCACCATCATTTTGCGTAACATTTACACCCGCTAATTTACCTTGCATCGCTTGCAAAATATTACCTGGATTGTCACGCATAATATCCTCTCTATTTAATCTTTGGGCAGAACCTGTTAAATCAGATTTCTTCACTGTGCCATAACCAATTACTACCACGTCGGCTAATGCTGAAGCAATAGATCTTAAAGAAACAGTTACATTAGTTCTATTGGATACGTTCAATTCGGTTGTTTCCATACCTACAAAAGTGACAACTATTCTTGTAGCACTTGAAGGAAGATCTACTGTAAAACTTCCCTTATCGTTACTTAGCGTAACAACCTTTGAATTTTTTACAGCAACGGTTGCTCCATTAATAGGAGCTCCTGTCTCGTCAAAGACTTTACCAGTAATTTTCTTAGTTTGTGCTTGACCTTGTTGCGAAAATAAAGCAGTAAGTAAAAGAAAAAAAAAGAACATTTTTTTCATATAGCAATCATTTTATCAAATATATATAATTATTATTATAAATGGTGGTACTATTTTATCCCATTATTGTATTTTATTAGTCAATAAAGTCAATTTAATAGAATATCTTCTTATTATTGGTATGATATTATTTCATTAAATTTATTAATAAGACCTAATAAAAGTAATTATACCCTCACCCGAAGCATTTAGGTAAGCGTATACTAATATAAACCTTGTGTTTATTTAAAATAAACTGTATGAAATTATTATTTAGATGTTTAGTTTTTGTAACACTTGTAGCATTAAATGGTAGTGTATTTAGTCAACCATTTATCAACGAAATAACGGCGTTTAGAAGAGCAGATTCCATTACAGCACCAGCTAAAGATGCTATTTTACTTATCGGAAGCTCTAGCTTTACCAACTGGAAAAACGTTGCTACTTATTTTCCAAATCATACCATTATTAATAGAGGTTTTGGAGGTTCTTCGCTGCCGCATATGACCTTGTATGCAGAAGATATTATTTTCAAGTATAATCCCAAACAAATAATTATTTACTGCGGTGAAAACGATTTAACTGGTGGTCCATCTATTACGGCGGATACCGTTTTTGAGCGCGTAAAAAAACTACACCAACTTATACGTTCTAGATATAAAAAAGTAACTATTTCATATATTTCTATGAAGCCAAGTCCTAGCAGAGAAAAGTATTTAGAAACCATGCAAAAAGCCAACAGACTTATTAAAACCTTTATGGAGCAGCAAAAGAAGTCTAACTATATAGATGTTTACAACAGCATGTTAGATGATAATGGCAACATTCTTACCCATATATTTTTATCCGACAAATTGCACATGAATGCAGAAGGCTATAAAATATGGCAAGGTATTATAGCTCCTTATTTGGTCAATTAGCTTTTAAATTTTTTCAAACTCGGATGGCCGACTTCACTTTGTTCGTCGGCATCAAGAAAAATTCTTTTCAAATCAGGATGGCCGACTTCACTTTGTTCGTCGGCATCAAGAAAAATTCTTTTCAAATCAGGATGGCCGACTTCACTTTGTTCGTCGGCATCCTTAGAGTTATGAAAATAAAACAGCAACCCATCGGGCGCTTCGCGCCCTCGTGTTTTTAATTCATTCACTTCGAGCTCGAAACAAGTTTCGGCTCTCGTGACTAAATTAAAAACCCATCCCGTGTCCCAGGATGGGTTGCAGTTTATATTTTGCAGAGAGGAAGGTACTTGAGCCTATGATAATTAGGTTAAACTAGATTAACTTAAATACAACCAAATCCATTGATTTTAAAGCATTTCCATGCCACCCACCATAGGCTTTCATCCAAACTTTTGCTAGTTTTACAAATATGTCTTTTTCACAATTTCTAAGCTAATTAAGCTAAATCCTTCCAATTTCTTTCATGATTAGTGAGTGAAATCAATAGAAAAGTGTAGTAGCCACCTAAATTT
>SXGR01113820.1_pt1 | contig 31983 bp, 35 predicted proteins | sample 3174711 | NCBI WGS metagenome assembly SXGR01 (sample SAMN11356860, study PRJNA531348) | freshwater metagenome | isolation source: freshwater sample F1-60 | place: China: Fuxian Lake, Yuxi | collected 2017-12-25 | reverse complement strand
CCTTCGGGAGCTCCTGTCGCAGGCCGGCACTGCGTTGGATCCCTGGGCAATAGGCTCGATATTGCCGGCGGGTTCCGCCTTGTTCCGTCCTGCGACAGAAGCTCTGAAATGATGCGAATTACTAACTCAGGACACTAGATCAACCGAACATCGAGAGATCAGCAGTTTCCGGCGTTGATCGGAGTTCAACCAGACCGTTGCGCCCCATTACCTCCACCAACAATCCCGCCTTGGCCTCGAGCACCGTTAACCGCGGAACGAGGCCATCCATCGCGTCTCTATAAACGTCACCGTTTTCGACGAAGACCTGAAAGGTCTCCAGTGAACCCGCGATCGGGTTGGTGCGAGACGGATGTTCACACGCCATCCAGTCGATGAAAAAAGGAAAGCGGCCACCAAAATTATGTTTACGTGGAAAGAGAAGTTGCCACTCCAGCAACAATCCCGCAGGTGTCCTGCGGCGCGTGGTCACAGGCCCATTGCAGGAAACACCTCGTGCTTCGAGCTGGTCTTTAACTTTCAGTAGATTTCCGCCGGCACACCACGTGATCAAACCACCTCCCTCAAGCCCGGCGAGTCGACCGCCAAAGGTCCCGGCGAGTGATTGGGCTGGGTCGGGGGCAATGATCTCCAGATAGGTCTCACCGAAGGACAACAAGGCATTGCGCGTTCCTAAACCGGTGTGACTTCCACCAGGCACTGCGGCGACGCCGAAGGTCAACTCTGACCAGGCAATCCCGGCGTCGAGATCGGCGACGCCGTACATGAAGTGGTCGATCATCCGCCGAACTCCTTCCTGATGCGTTCGTGCATACCTGCAAGTTTGTCGATCAAGGCATCGATGGACCGATACCCGGCCTGGAACATCGCCATTGCGTTGAGTGATCCCCATTGAAAACCTTGTGCTTTCACTTCGGCAATGCGGCGAATCACGTGGTCGTCGTTCTTGTAGAACTGACGACCGGCATCGTCGGTGGGTGGCCGGTCGAGCATTTGTTCTAGACCGATGGATGAAGGATCTCCACCGGCAGCTGCGGCTGCCGCACGAATCGTATGAAGCGCCCGCTCCGTGCTCGCCGGATTGATGTTTGCCGTGCCCAGCCAACCATCCGCGAGTTCACCGACACGTTTAAGTGCTGCAGGTGTTCCACCCCCCCCCCCCCCACCCAGATCGGCAGTTTTCCGCCTCGGGGAGACTTGGGTTCCATCGCCATGGCGATCGCCTGGTAGTAGGTACCGTTGAAATCGACCTTGGCATCCGAGAACCAATGGCGCAGAAAACGAATGGCTTCATCCATGCGTTTGCCTCGATCGTGAAAGTTCTCACCGAGCGCTTCGTATTCACTGGCTTGCCAGCCAACACCGACACCCAAACGCACACGACCACCAGAAAGTGTGTCGACGGTGCTGATCTGTTTGGCCACCAACGTGGGTTGACGCTGCGGAAGCACAAGAACTTCGGTGCCAAGTCCGATCTTCGTCGTACAGGCCGCGATGTAGGACAACACCATCAACGCTTCCATGATCGGCATCTGTGGTGGATACATCGGTGCGGCGCGTGTATCGGTCGGATAACCCATCACCACGTGATCAAACATGTCGATCTGGTCGTAGCCGATGGACTCGATGGCTTTGGCGAGTTTCATGACGCCCGCAGGTCCCTCACGATAGGCGACACTCGGAAATTCGATGCTGATCTTCACGCGGGTCTCCCCCCTTTCCCCGATGAATCAAATGCTGCGAGTATGCGGGGAGAGCAATAGAGAGCGAGCATCACGTGAAAGCAGATACCACCGTTGCGGCTAAAAGCGCCGTACAACCCATCCGACCGGCAGCCACAGTCATCGTCATTCGCGATACGAATCCGGGCTTTGAAATCTTCATGCTGCGGCGTGCGAGTGAATCGGCGTTTGCGGGTGGCATGTATGTGTTTCCTGGGGGGCGAGTGGATGGAGATGACCATCTGCACAAGTACGATGCATACCGCCAAGGACCGGATGCGGCGCAGTCGGCGCAACAAATAGCGCTCGGTGATGAATGGCGTGGATTCTGGATCGCAGCGATTCGGGAAACGTTTGAGGAGGCGGGATTTCTGCTCGCTTACGACCAGACCGGTTCGCTGATCACTTATGACGATGTGGAACGCACCCAGCGACTCCAGGACTATCGCGCCCCGCTGAACAACGGCGAGATCTCCCTGCTCGAAATCTGTGAGCGGGAAAAGCTGAAACTCGCGGTCAATCACGTGCATTTCTACAACCGGTTCATCACACCCCTGGGTCGGCCGAGACGTTTCGATACCCGGTTTTTTATTGCGCAAACACCACCGGGACAAACCGGACGACACGATGAATGGGAGACTGTCGACAGTCAGTGGATCTCGCCCGCGGCGGCACTCGAGCGAAATGCAGCCGGTGAATTCGATCTGATGAACGTCACCAAGATGCAGTTGCAGCGACTCGCCACGAATCCGACCTATGCTGAAGTGGTGCAAATGGCGGCGAACAACCGGAGCTTTCCAGTGCATCGTCCGGTGTTACCACCGGGTGCGTGAGTGAAAGAACAGCATTGTTGAGAAGAAGTTCATCGATTGATGATCATCTGCTCATGCAATATGAAATTCTTTGAGTACAATCTGTGCTCGTTTACGAGCAGCAACGAGCAGTTTCGAAACGGTCAGTGCGTGTCGGTAAGAGAGTCGGTAAGAAAGTCGGTAAGAAGAGAGCGAGGGCAGGGTCAGGTCACAGGTTGTCGATGACATGACGATGCGTCGCGAAGCGGTCGAAGTTCGGGAGTGGAGCGCTAACGTTCCCGACAGAAGGTAGCCGAGAGATATACCTGTTGTTGGCGAGAAGGGGCTCGCCGAACCGGAGTGGTGGAGGACAAAACGCTCCGGCAATAACCAGAGAGCGGATACCGGATGACCCTGGGTCGTGAACCCTTCAGTCACCAGGAATCCGAACACAGGACAGGCCATCGTGAAACGAGAGATTCGCGTCGAGGATCTGGTGATTGAAGTGCGGGAAAACCTGCGTCGCAAACGCAACGTCGGATTTCTCTTTCAACCCAATGGTCGGCTGATTCTGGATACGCCGCCGAAGGTTGAACGTTCGGTGCTGCAAACCATGGTCCAGGAAAATCTGCGCTGGATTCGTTATCGCCTACACAAAGTCCGCGAAGAAGCGCGTATTCATCCGCCGCTAAGAATTCACAACGGTGGTCATGTGCCTTATCTCGGCGACAACCTCGTGATCCTTTGGGTCAAGAGCGATGAGTCCAAAGTGGTTCGCACCGGCAAAGTTCTGGAGGTTCACGCACCCAGCTCAAGGTATGTACGCAAACTCGTGCTCGACTGGTACCCACCCCGCGCCTCACGCCTGTTCGCAAAACAGGTGGAGCGTTGGTCGGAATTGCCGTGGCTGCGTGCACGGTTCAAATCGTGGCGTCACCAGTACACCAGTGCGCAGTGGGGCTCTTGCAGCGAAGATGGGCACATCAACTTCAACACGCACCTCGTGAAAGTTCCCGAGTGTTTGGTCGAGTACGTCGTGCTGCACGAGCTCTGCCACCTCAAGGTTCATAACCATGGACCCAAGTTCTATAGCCTCATGCATGAATACATGCCGGATTGGGAAGAACGCCGCCGTGAACTGAACGGCTGGCAACCCATTCTCTTCGGGGACTGATCTATCGACTCCGGACTCACGGTACTCGGACTCTCTGCGGCACTCATCGACGGGCTCACCGCATCGGAAGCTTCACGTCTGGCGCGCATCGTCGGCGTGCATCGCACCGGCCTCGATGTTCATGACGGATCGTCACAATCCGATGTACCCATGGCAGGACGCTGGTTCAAACCCGGGAGTGAAGAACGCCCGACGGTGGGCGACTGGGTCGTCTTGGTTGAAGATCGTTCGGCGGTGGAGTCGCTGGTTAAACGCCGCAATCTACTCCGGCGAAAACAGGCGGATGGTCTGGCGGCGCAGCCGATCGCGGCGAACGTGGATGCGCTTTTCATCGTTACGGCCTGCAACAACGAGTTCAATCCGTCGCGACTCGAGCGGTATCTGCTGGTGGCTGAAGATGCCAACGTTCAACCTGTCATCGTGCTCACCAAGATGGACACCACCGACACGCCCGAGACTTTCGTCGACGCAGCGGTCGCGATAGCCAACGGCGCTCCGGTGCACGCTGTGGATGCCTTGAACGGCGCTGGCATCGAAGCGCTTAAACCCTGGTGTGGTCCCGGACAGACCCTGGTGTTGCTCGGTTCATCGGGTGTCGGCAAGTCGACGTTGTTAAACAGTCTTGCCGGAACGGAGCGCCAGAAGACAGGTGCAGCGCGGAATACGGATGACAAAGGCCGTCATACGACCTCGCACCGTTCACTCCATGCTTTGCCAGACGGCACGCTCATCATCGACAGCCCGGGCATTCGTGAACTCGGATTGACGGAAGATCAGTCGGACCCGGCAGCGGCCTTTGTGGACATTGAAGATCTGGCGCTGACGTGTCGCTTTCGTGATTGCCGCCATGAGAACGAACCGGATTGTGCGGTTCGCACCGGCATCACCTCAGGGCTCATCGATCCAAGACGGCTTGCGAACTGGCGCCGGATTCATGGCGAAAAAGCTGCTGCGAGATTGACGGCATTGACCACGAAGCCTCGCGACACCCCAAAAAGGAAGGGTAAACTAGCCCGCCGCCCAACCAAGTAGAAGTAACAGGCTCCCCATGACTCAGCTGCACGCCCCAAACGTTCGCCTGCAGGGTGTTTCCGTCACACGCAAGATGGCCGCTTCATTACCGGGCCTGCGGGCTCAGGCGGAAAAAAATGGTCTCAAGATCCATCACCTCGGGGCGGGTTATCCCCATCCTGAAGTGACGGATCCACGCAACTTTCTCGTACACGAAGCTCGGTACTTTGCGCATCTCGATGCCCTTGAGCGCCGCAATGATCCGGCATCGTTGCCGGAATACCTGCGTGAGTCGTTCTCCTATACCGATACCCTTGGCCCCAAAAAAGCGCGAGAAGTGTTTGCCGCGGCGTATGGTCATGACTGGGGTGTGAAGCTCGCACCGGAGAGCCTTATCCCAACCGTTGGCGCGACGGGTGGTATTCACCTCGCATGTTCGCTCTTTGAGCATTCCGGCACGCCCGTCGCGTACATCACCGACGCGCCGACCTATGCAGGATTCACCGCTCGAGCGGCACTTTGTCAGCATGCCCGTATCTACTCCGTGGAGATGGACACCGAAGGCGCAGATCCTGCGCGCCTACGCGCGCAGATTTGGCAGGCGAGGACAGACGGCTTCCATGTGCCGTTCTATTACACGATCCCTGATGGCCACAATCCGGCAGGGTTTTCGTTCAGCACCCGGCGTCGCCGTGAAATTCTTGAAGTGGTGCAGGATGAAGGCATCCTGATTCTTGAAGACGCGCCCTACGTCTACATCAGCTTTGCGGAAGCGGCAAAGCGGCCGATTCCATTCCTCGGGCTAGCGCCAGAGCAGACGATCCATCTCTTCACCGGATCGAAGATTGGATTCCCCGGTCCGCGTGTGGGCTTTGTTTATTCCGATGCGAAGCTCTTGATCGAAGGCGGCCGTGAAGTCGCCTTTACCGACCTGGCGTTGACCGAAGCGGCCGCCGCGATCCTGTTTCATAACCCCGGCGCGCTGCGTGGATTTGAAGCACTGATGCACGACGAGTCATTTAAGCCGCGCAGCTCCATGTGGTCGCTCGCGGAGAAGAAGCTGCCGGTGTATCGCGAGAATCGCTCGATTCTTCTAGAAGGGTTCGAGGCGGGACTCGGTGCGCATCGTGACCGGTTCCATTGGACGGTACCGGAGGCTGGCTTCTTCTCGGTGTTTACGTTCAAGAATCCGAAAATTCGAACTGACGAGTCCTTTACACAGAAGCTGGTCGCGGAATACGGCATCGTCGCCATTCCGATGCACGATTTTTATCCCGCCGATGCGCGTGAACGTGATCCGGGAGCTGGGCTCAATCAGCTCAGATTGTCGTTCTGTTTCTCTGAAAGTGTCGGAGAAGATCGGCGGCGGGATTTGAAAGATGCTGTTGCTGCCTTTTGTGATGCTGTGAAGAAGCTGGGATAGGTAGCCAATGGCAACCCCTCCACCAGCAGAGATGCAATCGGCGCGGGTGGTGCTGCGCAAAGTTGAACTGGCCGATGCGCAAGCTTTGTACGCCGCGGCATCAGACCCGGAAGTGGTCCTCTTTATGGACTAGCCGCGGGCGTTGGATCTCGCCGAAACTTCCGAACACCTTCAACAAGCCGATGCACGTTGGATGTCGGGAAAGGAATATCAGTGGGTGATCGTTTCCCGCGTGAAGGACGAAGTGGTCGGAACAATCGCTTGTCGCATCCGTGGTCATGCGGCGGACTTTGGATATTTCTTGCGACGTAGCGCCTGGGGCAAGGGGGTGCGCTTTTGAGGCTGCACAGTTGTTGGTCAACTGGTTGCAGGCACAGCCCCATCTTCATCGCATTTGGGCAACCACCTACATCGAGAATCACCGGTCCATCCAGATCCTCGAACGTTTGGGCTTGGTGCGTGAAGGAGTTCTTCGCAAGGCGACCGTGCGCCCGAATATCGGACCAGAGCCTCGGGATACCGCGATGTACGCCTGGGTTCGGTAGCGGTTATAGCCGCTGACGCTTGGCTGAAATCACTTCGGTATTGAACCCGAGCACATGCATGCGCCCGAACCAGCGTGCATGTTCGATCTTGATACAGCGATCCACGATCACGTTCATCCCTGCGGCATCTGCAATCGCGATCCCTTCAGGCGAGATCACGTCGTACTGCAGCCACATCGCTTTCGCACTGATCTTGGCCGCATCCGTTGCGATGCCAGGGACCGCACTGGGTTCACGAAACACATCAACGAGATCGACGCCACCTGGAATAGAAGCGAGATCCGGATAAGAGATCCGACCGAACACTTCCTTCTCACGGGGATTCACCGGCACGACATCAAAACCATGGCGGAGCAGGTAATACCCGACAAAGTGGCTGGCGCGGAGGACGTTGGAGGAAAGCCCAACAACCGCGATACGCTGACAGGCAAGGGCGGCGCGAATCTTCAGCGTGTCCTGGTAGGGACGGAGGTCGAGGGTCATCGCGAGGCCTCCAGCGCTTGTTCAAGGTCGGCAATCAGGTCGCCTGAGTCTTCGAGTCCGATGGACAGCCGAATCGTTCCCGGGCCAATGCCCGCTGCGGCGAGTTCGGTGTCGCTCAGCTGTCGATGGGTCGTCGTTGCAGGGTGAATCACCAGACTCTTGGCGTCGCCGACGTTAGCCAAATGAGAGAAGAGTTCGAGTGCGGCAATGAAACGCACCCCGGCCTCGCGCCCACCTTGCAGATCAAAACAGAAGATCGCACCTGGCCCTTTAGGCAAGTACTTCGCAACCAGCGGAGCGTACGGCGAAGCGGCAAGGCCTGGATAACTCACTCGACCCACACGTGGATGTTTCGCGAGCCAATCTGCAATCTGCTGCGCATTCGCAACATGCTGCTTCATACGTAGAGGGAGAGTTTCGACACCCAGCGCCAACAAGAATGCGTTAAACGGCGACAACGCCGCGCCCAAATCACGCAGCGTCTCAGTGCGCAGTTTCATCAAGAGGCCATACGTGCCGAAGGTCTCGTGAAACTTGAGGCCATGGTAGGCGGGTGAGGCGTTGGCGATCACGGGAAAACGGCCGTTTGACCAGTTGAAATTGCCTTTGTCGACAACTGCGCCACCGAGGCTCGTGCCGTGGCCACCGATGAATTTCGTTGCGGAATACACCACCACGTCGGCACCAAACTCAAATGGGCGGCAGAGGAAGGCGGTGGCGAAAGTGTTGTCGATGATCAGAGGTGCACCGACTTCGTGGGCGACCGCAGCGACGGCTTCGATGTCGAGCACATTGCCGCCGGGATTCCCGATGGTTTCTGCGAAGAACGCCTTGGTGTTGGGTTTCGCTGCAGCCTTCCACGCATTGATGTCGTCGGGATTCACGAAGGTGAGTTCAACCGAGAGCTTGCGAAACAAGTGCTTGAGCTGCGTTACGGTGCCGCCATACAAGGCGGAGGAGGCGATGACGTGATCACCCGGCTCAAGGATGGTTACGAAGAGTGCGGCTTGTGCCGCAAGTCCACTCGCAAAGGCGACAGAACCTGCCCCACCTTCGAGGTTGGCGAGGCGTTCTTCAAACGCCGCGACTGTCGGATTCATGATGCGGGAATAGGTATTGCCGTATTCCTGCAGATTGAAATAAGCCGCCGCGGATTCGCTATCTTCAAACACGAAGGACGTTGTTTGATAGATGGGTTGCGCGCGTGCACCGGTGGTCGGGTCGGGTCGTGCCCCCGCGTGAATCGCGCGGGTGCTGAAGCCCTGAGGCCTGGGTATTGTTGGTCGGGTCTTTGATGCTTGATCGTTCATCGCGGCATACTGGCGTCTCTTTTCCGCAAGCACAACGCCCCACCCCCTATTCATGAAAAAGCTCATTTGGCTGCTGGTCATTGGCGCGCTGGTCGGCGGCGCCATCGTCTATCAAAAATTCGGTACAGCAACCGTCGCGATCACTTCTGAACCTGCTGGTGGGGTAGTCTGGATTGATGGTCGTCGCATAGGAACATCACCGACGGGCAAGGAGCCTGTCTCGAGCGGCAAACACCTGATCACGATTGAGCATTCTACGTTTGCGCCCTATGATTATCAGTTCAGCATCGCCGTCGGTAATCACCTTGATCATCACGCTTTGCTCAAGCCGGGCAAAGCGACGATGGTTCTCGTGTCGAACCCCAAAGGCGCATGGATTGAAGTCGACGGCAAACGTCTTGATGCCATCACGCCTTATCGATACGACACCGAGTCCGGTACCTTCCAGGTGACCATGGGGCAGCCTGAGCGTAGACCTGTTACGAAAGAAGTTATGCTGAACAACGGCGCGACAGAAGAGGTCAATATCGATCTCAATCCTGATCCACACGGCAGTCTGCGGGTTATCGCTCCGGGCGGCGCGAAAATCGAGATCGTTGGTGCTGATCTTCCCTACAAACACGGCGTGCGGATTCCCATCGGTGAATACACCTTGCGGGTCACTTCTGCCGGATTCGACCCAGTGGAGCAGCGGATCAAGATCGTTGGAGGAGACAACTCCGTGCGGGTCGACATGGTGCGACACTACGGTGAGTTGCGTGTGGAGTTCTCGCCGGCGGAAGCGGAGATCACAGTCAACGGAAATCGCTATGTCAGTCCGATGCGCCTACCGACCGGCACCGTTGAAGTGCGGGGCAGGGGGCTCGGTTATCGCAGCCAGACGAAACGCGTGAACCTCGGCACTGGCGGCGCAACCACAAAAATTGCGTTGCAGGAAATGCGGGTCACGGCAGGAGAGCGACTGCGGGATCGACTGAAGTCCGGGCGGAATGCACCAGAAATGACTCTGGTGCCGGCAGGTGAATTTCGAATGGGCAATGACGCGGGTGCTGCGGGCGAACGACCGGCACACACCGTTCGTCACCTTGTTCCGTTTGCGATTTCGGTGACTGAAGTCACCGTGGACGACTACCTGGCCTTTACCACGGCGACCGGTCGCGTCGTCGACAAACGGCTCGACGTGACGCTAAAGGACCACCCAGTAACCTATGTTTCTTGGGACGATGCGGTGGCCTACGCGAAGTGGTTAACCCAGAAAACCGGCGCGACGTATCGATTGCCTACGGAAAATGAGTGGGAATACGCCGTGAAGGCGGGCACGACATCGGTCTGGTATTTCGGCGCGGACGCAAGTGATCTCTGTGCCCACGGCAACGTGGCAGATCAGGCGCTGAAAACGAAGTTTCGTGAATGGACGGTGGTTAACTGCGACGATGGTTCGATTCGCATGAACAGCGTGGGACGTTATTCATCGAATGCATGGGGCTTGAAAGATGTTTACGGCAACGCGTCTGAATGGGTGCTGGACTGTGGTCGCACAACTTATGGAAGCACAACGAAGACGGCATCCTCGCCAGTAATCGACATGAGCTGTGAAGGTCACGGATTTCGGGGTGGCTCCTGGGATTCTCCGGCGGAAGAGACCAACTCGTCGAACCGTGCCGTTGGCAGCAGCGCCAACGGTGATCGGGGGATTCGGCTGGTGAGAGAGCTCTAGCGGGAGATCGAACTGTGGGAGCGGCTCTTACCAGGTTGTTGCAGTAAGGTAACTCTGATCAATTCGCTCCTGCGAATTGATCAGGTCAGAATCCTCGGGATTCCTCTCATTTTCCCTGCGTTTACTCGGACTTTGCCCATGAATGCGCGTGCTAGGCACGCGCCACACGCATGAAAAGTGGTGGTGCTTCCATGCACCACAAAGGAAGGTCTGATTAATCAGACCTTCCCTAACGAATGCACTCAGGCGAAGGAGGCTTACGAGGGTATTACTTCAGTGATCTCCGGATACACCCGTGGTGCGCGCACCTTCAACATACGACGTGCCTCGTTCAACGGACGTTGCAACATCGTTTCCCATTCCGTCGCTGGTAGCCATGCCGCACGCCGACCGTTCAGAAAACCGTTCCATGCTGCTTTGACGATGCGCCAATCTCCCGTTTCGCGGGCAATTTTGATCATGCCCGCGAGGGTGATGAGCGCGAGACCGGGGTTGAGGGTTTGGGCGACTGTGAAGGCCAACAAACAGACTTCACCTTTCACATCACGGTAATAACCGGTGGTGACATGCCAGAGGTCGTGTTGGTCGCGCAGCCGCTCTCCGTAAAGGCGGATGTTGGCGTCATCGCCATAACCTTCACCTTCTTCGGTCTGGCTGGCTTCAACTAACCCATCCGCAGAGAGGTTTTCGGTTTCCACGAACTGCAGGTAATGCGCGCCCAAGCTGCCGGCAGGCAGGGACCTCAGCCAATCACGATCCGACAGCAGCTCGATTAGGTTGCGTTTTTCCGCGAGAATGTGCTCGCCGACTGCTGTTTTACGAAAACGAAGGTAGCCACGCAGCAGCGTTTTGCCGGACAGTGCACGAATGATCGTGAACACGTGTTCGGTTTGTTCAGGATCGGCCAACAGTTTTCGAAGCGCCCCCAGCGCCTCACGAGGACGAAGGGCCCAAGGGTTGGTGGCTTTATTGGTCACTGGCTGCGAAGACGTGGAGGTCATGGCGGCGGTTTCCTATCAACAATCGTGTAGATAGAGGGCATCATAGCCATATCGACATTTGTGTCAACAGCGGAGTTCACAGTTTGAGCGCCCCGAAACCCACTCAGCTATCGGTACGGCAGCCCGTTCGTAAGCGGCGCACCCCCAACGAAGCCCGGGATGAAATCCTGCTCGCTGCTGAAGACCGGCTGAGGATACACGGCATTGACGGGTTGAATGTCGTCGATGTCGCCAAAGCGTGTGGCATGAGTCACGCCACGGTGCTACATCACTTCGGCAGCACCGGCGGAATGCGACGTGCGTTGGTTTCACACATGACGGCACGGCTGATCGACGACATCGTCGCTTCCCTCGAACAACACCCGGAAATTGAGCCGCCAGAAATGCTGCGCTCGTTGTTCCATACGTTGGCGACGGGTGGACATACGAAGTTGTTGGCCTGGCTCAGTCTCTCCGGGGAGGAGTTTGCCCCTTCAGGAGAATCAGGCTCGATGCTGATCGAGCATTTCAATGCGCTGATTCCGGTGATCGCCGCACGGTTGCCGGAATCACCCGATCAGTTGGGGCATGCACGACGGGTCGTGTTCATGATCGCCACCGCTGCCATTGGGTTTGGCGTGGGTGGTCCACTCTTGCCGGCCGTGATCGGCCTGTCACCCGACGACACCGACATATTCTCGGTGTGGCTTGGTCAGCAGATCGACCATCTGAGGTCGAACTGAATTTCGCTCGCGCCTGTTTCAAGGCGTTAGTCTCGCGTCTTTAAGCTCAAGCCGTCGCGACGCCAGGTCTTGCGTCGATCTCCGCCTGAATTTCCTTTACTCGATCCTCCGTCAAGCTGTAACTCCACAGCATCGGAATGGCGACGAACTTGAAGATCGCCGGAATGATCGAATACAACACTGCCAGCCAGAGCAACGCACTCTCCGGGTTCGGATCGGCGATCGGATCACGTAGTGAGTTGAATCCCACCCAGGTGGCCGCCGCACCACCAATGACCAAGCCAAGCGCATAAGCGAGCTTGCGTGTCATGGTCCAGATGCTGAAGTAAGCACCGCTCTGGCGTTTGCCGGTTTGTTTGGCGTCTACATCGATCACATCGGCTGCCATCGCTGCAGGTAAGGCTGACAACGCGCCGATGGCTGAACCTTTGAGCATCATCACCGCAATGAAGAAGATGAACTTGCCCGTTGGGATGCCTTCGAAATAGACCGAAATGGAATCCACCCACGCAGCTGGCAAGAAGGCGAGCATGTGGTGAATCTCAAAGGCGTCATACCAGGCAAGTGGGGTGATGACGATCAGCGGAATGAAACACGACCAGAAGGCGTACCAGAAAATCGCTGCCATGGTGGCGCGGTGTTTGCCGATGCGCCTCGATAACATGAACCACAGTGGAATCGCGATGATCTGGGAGATGAAATAAGGGGCGAGGTAGAAACCGTATAAATCACCGGCTAAAAGGACGTGTTTAACAAAGAAGAACGACAGTGAATTGGTCATTGCCGAACCGATGGTGGCGAAGAGGAAGATGATCACCAGCATGCGGAAGGGCTCATTGGCCCACACCATCTTCAGGTTTTCTCGCAGCGGTGTGCGTTTGATATCGACATCGCGAACCGGCGCTTCGGGTACGTTGGCTAGCAGGTTTAGAATGAAGATTGGCATGATGATGGCCATGAAGATCGTCAGCACATAAACGTTGTCACTGGGTTTGGTGTAACCAAAAAACACCAGGATCGCCGGGGTAAAAGCCCCAATGAGAGAGCCGGTCACGGTAAAGCCCTCTCGCCAACTCATGATGCGTGTACGTTCGTGGTAGTCCGTTGCGAGTTCTGCACCCATGGCGCTGTAGGGCACATCCTTGATGGTGGAGCCGATGTACATCACCACCAATGAACCGAGCAGCCACGGATATCCCGAGTTGAAGGTGAATCCGAGGAAACTGACCTCGCCGAATTCAATAAAAGGAATCCAGAGCATCCACACACCGAGAATAAAAATCGGTGTGCCGAGCAGCATGAAAGGTTTGCGTCGTCCCCAACGTGTGCGGGTTCGATCCGAAATAAAGCCGATGATTGGATCGGTGACCCCATCGAAGACCCGGGAGAAGGCCAGCATCAACATCACGAAGCCAAGCGAGAGACCGAAGCCGTTCGAGTCGGCGTACACCGCAGGCAGGTAAACCGCGAGTGGCAGCGCCATCATGGAAAGTGGCAACGCCGGCGCGCCGTAACTGATCATCGTCCAGCGAGACAGGGATTGCCCCGTCGTGGTTTGAGAGCTCGTCGCAGAACTCATATCTGATCCTCCCTTTCCCCACCCGTTGTATACACACCAGCGGCAGCCCTGCCAATAGATGCAATCGGAGCGGCAAGATTCCGTGGGGTTGAATAGACTTGGGGTTCTGGAGAATTCACGAGACATCAAGATGTCCGCCGATCTGAATACCTTCCGCAAGGAAACTCGCACCTGGCTCGAGGTCAATTGCCCACGGAGTATTCGAACCCCCATGCCGGCGGATGAATATCCCGGTGGTGGACGACGTGCAGTCTTCAAAAATCCGGAAACGAAGCTATGGATGGACCGCATGGGTGAGAAGGGTTTTACCGTGCCGCTGTGGCCCAGGGAGTACGGTGGGGCTGGACTTTCCAAGGCGGAGAACGCGGTGCTGCAGGATGAGCTGCGTCGTATCAACGCACGCCCCGCCCATCTCGGAATGGGTATCAGCATGATTGGGCCGGCGTTACTCGAGTTCGGCACTGAAGTGCAGAAGAAAGAACACCTGCCAAAAATTGCTCGAGGTGAGATCTGGTGGTGTCAGGGTTATAGCGAACCGGGTTCCGGCTCAGACCTCGCAAGTCTGCGAACTCAAGCATTAGATGATGGTGATGAATACATCATCACAGGCCAGAAAATCTGGACATCCGGTGCCGACAAAGCCGACTGGATGTTCTGTCTGGTGCGTACCGATCCGACGGCACCTAAACATCTCGGCATTACGTTTATCCTTTTTGACATGACCACGCCGGGCGTCACGGTGAAGCCGATCCTGCTGATCAGTGGCTTCTCGCCGTTCTGCGAAACGTTCCTCGATGGTGTACGTGCATCGAAGAAAAACGTCGTCTCGAAAATCAATGAAGGTTGGACCGTCGCCAAACGACTGCTTCAGTACGAGCGCACCAGCATTGGTGGCATCGGCAATCGAGGTCAGGCGTCGGAAAGCCTCGAAGAACTGGCGAAGCGTTACCTTGGTGGTGCCATTGATGAGCCGACGCTGCGACAGGATGTACTGCGGCATCGAATGAACGACCGTAGCTTTGCGTTGACCCTGAAACGCTCGTCGGAGGAATCCGCAGCAGGCATCGCACCCGGTGCCTTGTCATCGATGTTCAAGTACTACGGCACCGAACAAAACAAGAACAGATATGAGCTGATGCTGCGGGCGATGGGTACACAGGGTGTCGGTTGGTCGGCGAATTCAGTTGGCGCCGAAGAGCTTGAAACGACACAAGGCTGGTTACGCTCCAAAGCCAATTCCATCGAAGGTGGTACTTCGGAGGTACAACTCAACATCATCGCCAAGCGGATTCTGGGGTTGCCGGATTGAAGCCTGTTTAAGTGCGGGCGGCTTTGCGGGCAGTGATCGCGTTTGATTTACTCACTTCACTCAAGAATGACGGGAGAGCCAAGAATGGCAAAGAAGAGCATCAGTAACTGCACGCGGTGGATGGCGGGAATTCTGCTATCGATGTTGACTGGCATCGCGATGGCGGACTATCTCGCTTATGCGGTGGGTCCCAAGAGTCGCGTGCCATTACCGGAAAACATCGATCACGTTGAGGTCAAGTAGTTGTTGAACCTCGCCTGGGGTGAGTACAACGGCACGAAATCACGCATTGGCGTTCTCAGCGTTGATAACAACTCGTCATCTTCAAGTTACAACCACACCGGCTCAGACGGGTCCTCGTACTCGTGGTCGTATGACGACAATACGGTGCCGATGAACGGTATCGAAGCGATTGTCATTGACGTGATGAATCAATCAGGACGTTTTCGACTCGTGGAGCGAACGGTTCTCAACTAGGTGCTGAAGGAACAGGACCTCGTGACTTCAGGGCGCGTGGCGCAACCCTCCGGCGCCAAAACCGGCAACGCGCTAGGTGCGCAATACCTTGTGCAGGTAGTCATAACCGACTACGAAGCCAAGACCTCGGGTTCGAGTGGTGGCGGCTTGGTGGGCGGGCTTATCAGCAGTCGTGTGCCAGCGCTAGGTGGTGTGGGTTTGTCGAAAGGTGAAGGTCGCGTGGGCATGAACTTCCGCCTGATCAACGCCGAAACCAGCGAGATCATTTACACCAAACAGGCGGAGTCAATCATCAAAGAGAGTGGGATGACGCTCGGTGGAGTAGGTTTCAGCAGCGCCGGCGCCTTAGGTGGGTTTTTCGGCACCTTCTCTAAAACGCCGATCGGGCAAGCGGTGATCGCAGGCATTAACAAGGGGATGTACGAGCTGATCAAACAGGTCGGTTCGGCGTCGGCGAGTGGCAGTGTCATCAAGACCGAAGGTAACCGTGTCTGGCTGAACGTCGGTTCGGATGTTGTTAAGTCTGGTGAAATTCTGAAAGTGATGCGGCGAGGTGAAGAGCTGATCGATCCAGACACCGGTATCAGTCTCGGGTCAACGGAAACGGAGATCGGTCAATTACGAATCGCTGAACTCGCGGAAAAGTTAAGCATTGCTGATCGGGTATCGGGTGGTAGCCCAATCAATCGGGGAGATAAGGTGGTCTCGACGGTTGCGGGTCCGTCCATGCAGTTCGCTTCAGAGTGGAAGAAGCCGGGCAGAGGTTTCTAAACCCGTTCCGGTCGAATGAGGCTGCAAGCACGTAATGCTGCTTGCAGCCGGTCTCCCGGTGCGGGTAACGTCCCTGCACCTGAGGGAGGAACCACAATGATCCGTACCGCTATCGCTGCAGCGACGCTGTTCACATCCAGTTCGTTTGTTCATGCACACGAAGCGATGAATCTCGATCAGCTGATGAAGGCGTTCGGCTGGAATTTCGAAACCGCTGAAATCAAAACCGAAAAAGTCACTGACCGACTGCACGTGCTCTTCGGCATCGGCGGCAACATCGCCGTCAGCACCGGCGATAACGGTGTACTGGTCGTCGATGACCAGTTCCCACAAATGATTCCAAAGGTGATGAAAGCCATCGGTGATCTCGGGGGTAAAGACATCGACTTTGCGATCAACACCCATTGGCACTTCGATCATGCCGAGGGCAACCTCGCACTGGGTCCACAAGGCACGTGGCTGGTGAGTCAGAAAAACTCACGCGACATGATGATGAGTGATCACATCATCAATCTCGTCACCATGCAGTACGCGCAACAGGCTTATCTTGCCAATGCGCTGCCGCACGTGACCTATGACGACACGATGCAGTTCCACTTCAATGGCGAGCAGATCGACCTGTTGCATGCAGGTCCTGCACACACCACGGGTGATACGGCAGTGATTTTTCGTGGCAGTAACGCGGTACATCTGGGTGACGTGTTCAACAACTCCGGTTATCCCTTTATCGATGCGGACAACGGTGGCGACCTGACAGGTGTTATCAATTTTTGCAAGGCCGTACTGGCGACCATCGATGCGAAAACGGTCGTCATTCCCGGCCATGGCCCTATCACCAACCAGGAAAAACTGTCTGCATACGTGGCGATGCTGGAAACGTTGCGTGGTCGTATTCTAGAGATGGTGAAAGCCGGCAAGACTCTCGAAGAAGTGGTTGCTGCGAAGCCCACCCACGACTTCGACAGCGTGCACGGTGATTCGACCAACTTCGTGAATCGCGCCTATACGAGTCTCAAGCGCGAGGTATCGGGCTCATGATCCGCATCATCTTTTTGCTCCGTAAGAAAAAAGACCTCTCTCGCGAGGAGTACTACCGTTACTGGCGGGAGGAACATGGCCCACTTGTCGCGAGCCACGCACGCAAACTCAACATGTTGCGGTACGTGCAGGTGCATACGATTCAGGACGATTCTGCCAATGCCGCTATGGCCGAAGCGCGAGGTGGCATGGAGCCGGCGTATGACGGTGTGGCTGAAGTGTGGTTCGAGAATCGAGAAGCGCTCGTTCATGCGACCAGCACCGCAGCGGGACGCGCGGCTGGTGCTGCACTGGTTGAAGATGAAGCCAAGTTCATCGATCTCGAAAACTCACCCATCTGGCTCGCCCACGAACATCCGCAGGTCAATCCAACACCCGAGAATATCGTCGCGACACCACGCAGTGGCTACGTGAAGTTGTATTTCCCGCTGCGCGCGCGACGTGAGATGACGGAAGCCGAGATGCAGCGTTATTGGTATTCAAACCATGGGCCACTCATTCGTCGGCAAGCGGCGGGATCGGGGATTGCACGCTATATACAGGTACACAGGATCGAAGATCCCATTGAGGCGGATCTACGTGCAGCCCGGGGCACCAAGGTGGATTCGTACACCGGACACGCTGAGCTTTGGTTCGAGCGGGCGGTGATCTCCACACCTACGCCCGAACGACGTGAAGCTAACCAGCGCGCTATCGAGGATGAAGCCAAGTTCATCGACTTCAAGCGCTCATCCATGTGGCTTGCCAAAGAGCATGTGTTTGTTGATCACCGGTAGCCGCTGAGGAATCGATCCTGGGGGGGGGTAGATCCAGAGCGGTAGATCTAGAGAGGGGCCGCCATCCTTCCGCGATCAGGCCTCATTAAATCGTCGTCGACTCCACACGGTCGCCGCAAGTAGCGCGCCTGCCATGATCAGCCCCAGGCTTTTGGTGGCAAGCGCTTCGCCCGTCACGGGAAAGCCATTGTCATCACCAGGCGAAAAATCGAGATCAATTTGTTGCGCCAGGAATCGACTGAAGTAGGACGTGTCAAAAAGCAGCTCTTCAAACACAAAGAGCAGCAGTGGGACGATAAACGCGATCAAGGTCGGCGAGCGGGGTGCGGCTGATCCCACCAACATCCCCCACGCCAGAAACGGCGCGAGCCAGACACCGAACCAGAGTCCAAACATCAGGAGTTGCGCAAGCCCAGACCAGAAGCCGACATCCGTCAGCAGGTGCGCGATCAGCGCCTCCGCCGAGTAGATGTCGATCACGATGGCGATTATCACTTGCGCAATGATCACGGCCAGGACTGTCGCCCAGGTCGTTAACCAGCCGAGAAAGACAAATTTGGCGAGTACGACCTTGGTGTCGCTCACCGGCATCGACTTCCAAAAAAGAATCGAACGGTCTTTGCGTTCGTCCCACGTCACACTGACCGAAAGCACTGTCAGGACCAGCACGAGCAAAATGAAAAACGGCGCTGCGATTACCGCCTGCAGGTTCTGGAAACTACCGCCGTCGACGACGTCATCCGAGTCGATGTCGAACTTCAGCGGCGGAACGCTCGCGACGGGGTGCGGTTGATACGTGTTGAATCGCGCAGGCATCACGCGAAATTCGCGCTGGGTAGGGGGGCGGCGTCCACCATAAACAGCTGCGTACGATCTCGCGGTTGGAGCCCCTGAAGAGCAGGGGGAAGCGCCGGGAATTCTTGCGCATGGTCATCCAGATCGATGTCGACGGCGATGCGTTCGCTGAATAACGCTGCGATGACGATGGCAAAAACAAGGATGGCGAGAACGGCAGCAGGTGGAAACACCAAGGCCGTGCGGTGCTCCTGCCACTCGCGTTTCAAGAGTGCGACGAAAGATGTGGTGTGGGTTGGCATGACGTCACGCATGCTGCGGCCCCTAGGTGGCAACAAAGAGTTCAACGAGGTTCGGCGTGGTGGTTGCACCGAGTCCATCGAGCGTCTGTCTCAGTTGATTGCGATACAGGTATTCGACGCCAGAAAGTGTCGGGCGCCGGGAGAGGAATGTTCCGGGCACTGTAGCCCCCGCATTGGTTGTCAGTTTGATGAACTGAGCGCGGATGTCGTCGATGGACTCGGCGAGCACACTCTTACCTTTGCGGATGAAGACCACATCCGTCAGAACGTGCTCGATTTCACGCACTTCGTGGGTGGTGACCAGGATGGAACGTCTACCTTCCATGAAGTCGCCGAGAAGCGTGTCGTAGAACTGTTCGCGGTAGAGCACATCAAGACCGAGTGTCGGTTCATCCAGCACAAGGAGCTTTGTGTTAATGGCGAGAATCAACGACAAGTGCAGTTGCACCTGCATGCCCTTGGACAGCCCGCCGATCGTGCGTGACGCCGTTACCGGCGTTTTTGCCAGCAGTTGCTCTGCCTTGTCACGATCAAATGCCGGGTGCACGGCTTCAACGTGATCAATCAGATCACACACCCGCATCCAGCGCGGCAGAATGCCCGTGTCAGGAATGTACGCAACTTCGCGCATCAGTGATTCTCGCTGCTTCCAGGGATCACAGCCGGCGACGTTGAGATGACCACTGTCGAGTCGAGTGAGGCCGAGCAAAGCCCGCAGCGCCGTGGTTTTGCCTGAGCCGTTGGGACCGATCAAGCCAACGATGCGTCCAGGTGAAACTGCAAGATCAAATCCGTCGAGTGCATTAACGGCGCCGAATTTTCGCGTCAGGCCTCTGGCTTCGATGACGTTTGCAACGTTCGCGACACTCATGGTTGTTCATCCGACAACAGAGAAGGGAGATCGATATCGAGGGCACTGATGCGCGCCCGAATGCGTGGCCACTCAATCCGCAGAAACGATTCACGTTCACTCGCAACTGCGCGAGCTCGGGCACCTTCGACGACGAAGAGACCGAGACCACGCCGTTTCTCCAGAAGCCCTTCTTCGGTGAGCATTTGATACGCACGTGTCACCGTCAGGGGATTGATACGTTCTTCAGCCGCCACTTGCCGGACAGAAGGCACGGGATCCCCTTCGATCAGCGAGCCGGTGAGGATGCGGTGCAGGACCGCCTCTTTAAGCTGCTGATAGATCGGTTGGCTGTCATGCCACTCTTGCATAAGGCTGCTCTGCTTAAGAACCCGGTTGGTGTGGTGGTTTATTACTGTATTACTAAAGTAACACAGTAATACGGATTGGCAAGCGCGATTTCAGTGACTGCGGGGGAGGAGCAGTGATAGGGATGCGCGATGTCAGAGGGCGTGGACGTGCGGGAGCACTTCGTCCACGAACTTCTTGTCGCGCAGGTCCAGGTGCAAGAGGCTAATGCCAATGGCCTTTAACTGTTTGATTTTATTGACGATAGAGCGCGGGCTGCCGATAAGTCGGGTGCAGTAGCCCTCATTGGTGTCGAGGTGTGAAAGCGGGTCTTTGTCATCGGCCCACATTCCGGATGCACCGGCGACCCGCGCCTTCCTTTTTTCAACGAGGGCAGGATCGAGTCGAACCAGACGCGCATCGATCTCAGCCCAGGCTTCTGCGTCGGTGTCCCTGCAGAGGGGGGCCGCATAGACAGCGAATCGTACGGTCCGGCGTTGCCCTGCAGCGAGTTCTCGCACGGTACTGATGATGCGGCTGAGTTTTTCTTCTGTGCCGCCGTTGAGGAACATCCAGTCTGAGTGGGACGCGGCCATGGCCATTGCTGCAGGGCTTTGGCCACCTTGAAAAATCTCAAGTGGATGATGAGGGCGCGGTTCCATAACAAGTTGGTTCACGTGATACCAGTCACCCTTAAATGAAAAGGGATCTCCTGACCAAGCCGCCTTCAAAACGTCGATGAACTCTCTGGAGCGCGTGTAGCGAGCATCGTGAGTGAGTGCATCAACTCCGTACATCGCAAACTCCTGCAGATTCCAGCCACTGGTGACATTGATGGCCCAGCGACCAGGATGCAGCGATTCGATCGATGCTGCCCACTTTGCGAGAACAGTAGGAGAGAAAAACCCCGGGTGGATGGCTGTAACCAGACGAATGCGCGCTGTAACGGCCGCGATAAAACTAGTCATCGCGAGACAATCCAGTGATGAACCTTCGATCTCTTCGCCACTACCCCACCAACGCTGTGCGATGAGGAGATGACTGACGCCGAGGGCTTCGACGTTCTGTACGTGAGCACGTACAAGGTCGCGCAGGTCATCACCCACCGGCGCGTTACGAGTGTGTCGATCAACCAGCTGTGGTCCTTGAAAAACAGTGGGTGCCCAGGTGCACGTGTACATGAGGCCATCGTGCCACAATGTGGACCAAGTCGGTCAAGCCGGGCGCAGACGGGACAGTAGAACATGACGGATCGTCTTTCGATGGAAGAGGTTCTGGATCGGGACAGAGGCATTCTCGAGCACTTTGGTATGCAGGTCCTAACGCTTGGTGCAGGCACGTGTGAGCTGCAAGCCACCGTCAAACCCGAACTGATCAATGCTGCGGGCTTTGCTCATGGCGGGCTAATGTTTGCGGTTGCGGATAGCGCCTGTGCTTATGCGACAGGATCGCTCGGAGCCCGCGGCGCGACGATCTCGTCAGGTTTTAATTTCTGCAAAGCAGCCCGCGCAGGAATGACGATTCACTGCGTGGCCGAGGTCATCAGCCGAAGTCGGCGGCTGGTCACGCTCGGCGCGCGTCTCAGCGACGCGTCCGACCAGCAATTGTTAGCCCACGGTACGTTTACCTTCATGTTACTGACGGATTGATAACGCCATCACGTTTGTCCCCTGTTGTGGCACACGCTGTGACGGCGGCCATGCCGAGTGGGTCGCAGTGATTTGTATCCCGCTCACTACACTTGTTGTGTGAAACGGAGATTTGTCAGCGTGCTGGGGTTATGCCTCTGCATCCTTCTGGGGTGTGGTGAGCTATTGGCTGACCAAGAGCGTCCGGTGGAGGCGAATCTCCTGATTGATTCTCGAGAGTTGGATGGCAGCTACAAGCTAAGCCGTATCGCCGAGTATCAGAAATCAGCGCGAGAAACCCAGGTCCCCGACGAACACGCCTGGGAACGCCATTCCGCCGACCTCATCAATCTCGGATTCTCCAAAGACGCTCACTGGATTCGCATTCGCTTCCAGGTGACTGAAGAGCCACATCACGGCGACGCCTGGCTGTTTGAACTGGGCACGGCTAACGCCCGGATTGTTGACCTGAGTCATCGCTTCAACGGCAAAGAGCTGGCAGTTCACCGAACAGGATCCGGCGTCCCCTTTGGTGCCCGCGCTGTTCGTTATCGCAAGCTGACCTATCCGGTACAGATGTTGCCAGGGCAGCACGAACTGTTGTTGCGTATCGAAAGCCATTCGAGTGTTTCTCTTGAACCGGTGTTGTCGTCACGCAGCCATTGGCTGGCCCACGTGCTGACAGACGAACTGGTCGCCGGTGCCTGGCTTGGACTGATTGCAATATTGGTGCTCTACAACGTTGTCGTCTTTATCCGCGTGCGCGATCCGGTGTTTGGCTACTTCGGGTCTGCATTAACGGGCTCGTTGTCCTGGTTGATGGCGGAGAGTGGGGTTTCTCCTCACCATATCTACCCTGACAACCCGGGTATCCATGACTTCGTCTTACGGTTCTCGTTAGGTGCCATGCTGGCTGGGCTGTCGTTTTTCTCGTGAGCGTATCTTTCTGTAGAGCGATGGTCCCCGGTTTTGTCCAGGACGTTCTTTGTCGTGGCTTCCGTCATCTCTGTCACCTTCCTCTTTCCGGTGTTCAGGAACTTTCCGGCCGTCGGCACGCTGATGGTGATCGGAACACTCGTGTTAAGCATGGCCGCAGCAATGATTGCGACGCGACGTCGTATCGAAGGAGCCTTGAGCTACCTCGCTGGTCTTCTCGCTTTCACGACCGGCACCGCCATTGTTGCCGCTGAGCACAATGGCGCTCGGTTCGATTCGGTCTGGGTCGACTATGCCTTGCAACTGGCCGCGGTAGGTCTTGGTTTCCTTGGCTCACTCGCCTTGTCTACGCGATTGCGGGAAGCCCGAGCTGGCCAGACGCAAGCGGTGGATGAAGCCGCGGCCAAAGGCAGCTTCCTCGCCAACATGAGCCATGAAATCCGCACGCCACTGAATGCGATTGTTGGTTTCACGGACTTGATGCGTACCACACACCTGCAACCGGAACAGAAATCGTTCCTGGATCGCATTCAGGTGGCTTCGCGCCACCTCCTGGAACTCGTCAACGATGTTCTCGACTTCTCCAAAATGGAAGCCGGCAAGATTGCTTTGGGGGCAGAGCCGATTCGTATCGGTGATCTCCTCGAAGAGATACGGGAACTCTACGGCTTGCGAGCCCAGCAACAGGGACTGACTCTGGCGGCCCATGCTGACTCTGATTTGAAGGATGGCTTCTACGGTGATCGCCTGCGCCTGCAACAGATTCTCGGAAATTTGGTAGGCAATGCCCCCAAATTCACCAGTAAAGGCGAGATTGAGGTTTATGTAAGGAATGCAGGGCAGATTCGCACTTCCGATGGCGTTGTCGCCGATCTCGTTTTTAAGGTTCGGGATACAGGCATCGGCATTACCGAAGCTCAAAGCGTTAAGCTCTTCAGACCGTTCACTCAGGCTGATGCTTCGACCACGCGTCAATACGGTGGCACCGGGCTTGGACTTGCGATCTGCAAACAGCTGGTGGAGCTCATGGGTGGCAGCATGCAGCTGTAGAGCGAGCCGGGGCTTGGTTCAACGTTTACGTTTACCGTGCCACTCAAAGTGGATGACCTCGCTGATACACGTGCTATTGAACGCTCCAAGGAAAATCTTGAGAGCGACAGCACTTTGGCAGCCCAATTGGAGGGACTCAACGTCCGCCTCGTCGAGGACAATGCGACCAACCAGTTGCTTGCCAAGACGATGCTCGCCAAGTATGGCGTGTCATGCACTGTCGCTAACCATGGCGGTGAGGCGCTTAACTTGCTCGAGCACGACCAGTTCGATGCGATTTTGATGGATTGCCAGATGCCAGTCATGGATGGTTATGCCGCCACGCGGGCGATCCGTAGTGATGAACGTTGGATGGACACTCCAATCATAGCGATGACCGCCAATGCGATGGCCGGTGACCGTGAGCGTTGCATCGAGGCCGGCATGAACGACTATGTTGCTAAACCCGTGCGCATGCACGATGTCGTCTCTGTGCTCATCGCGTGGACACGTGATCGCAAGCGGCGAGAACCCAATCAGTTCCGTGAGAGAAAGCAGGCCGTTTCGATGTGATAGGTCTGCGGCATCATGTCGATGATGTCGACGCTGCGCAGCTTAAACCTCGCTGCAGTCAACGATTCGAGGTCACGGGCCAACGTCATCGGATCACACGAAACGTAGACTACATGACGCACCTTCGAGTCCGCAATGCGCTGGCAGAGCCGTTGTGCCCCTTCTCGTGGTGGATCCAACAGGATGCAATCCGGTTTGTCCGACCACGTGAATGACTCCGCGTCTGCGCGATGACAGGTGGCATCAAGGCCCGTGAGGTTGTCGCGGAGCAGCGCGACCGCCAGTGGTTCTGACTCAACAGCCGTTACAGAACATCCGACCTTCGCAAGATCAAAGGTAAAGTTCCCGATGCCTGCGTGAAACTCAAGGACGTTCTGCGCGTTGATGGACTGCACTGTCCGTACAACGATGTTTCGAAGTACTGCATCCTGCGCGGCGTTCGCCTGGGTGAAAGAGCGTGCACTGGCCCTGAGCCCGCGGTCATCGAGATCGATGGTTGCACTGCCAGAAGTGCGGGTATCCGCGCCACTGGTGCCGATCAATCCCGCGAACCCTTCCAGAGCTGGTGCCATGAAGGCGTCGAGCCATGAGTTCGATGGCGTCCGTGAATGAACCGCGATGTGGATGTCTTCGTTGTGATTGGCGAGCAGTTCGATTTCGCCGCGTCCGCTGCCGGCCGCACGAAGTCGCTGCCAGAGTCGCGGGAGGACGGGGTCCAGTGCCGGTACCAGCTGCATGCAATTAGATAGACCGACGATCTGATCGGATTGGCGTGCGAGGAAGCCTGCGTGAAGTTCCTTGTCCGCGCGAAACGTCAGGCGTGCGCGGCGTCGGTAATCAAAAGGTGCAGGCGCAGGATGGTGTGTGATTTCTGGATTACCAAAACGCTGCAGTGCTCGTTCGACGATGGCTCGTTTGGCTGCGAACTGGGCAGGGTAGTGAACGTGTTGCCACTGACAACCGCCACAGGCGGGGTAGGATTCACAAGGTGCCGCGACACGATCAGCACCAGCTTCGACGATCTGAACTATGTCTGCGCGAATGAAACGTCGGTTTTTTTCGCGAATCTGCACGTCCACCAAATCACCGGGTGTCGTGCCCGGCACAAAAACCACGGTTCCCTCATGTCGGCCTACGCCGTCACCGCCGAAGGCTAGACTGTCGATACGAACCTGGAGCGAAGATTTCATAGATTGCTCAATTCATCTGAAGCGCGTAAGCGACGAGTGCGGGGAGTGTCAAGAACGACAGCAGGGTCGACACCAGAATGACAGCAGCCACACGTTCTGGCTGGCGATCGAATCTTTCAGCGAAAACATAGTTGAACACTGCCGCAGGCATGGATGCCTGCAGAATGACGACGCCAGCTACGGTACTTTCAAGATCGAGCAGGAAAATCATGGCGAGTCCCGCACAGAATCCGACGCCTAAGCGGGACACAGCGATGATGGTGGCAGTGCCGAGCCCGGTGACTTTCAAGCTTGCGAGTGAATTTCCTAGCATCAAGAGCATCAGCGGAATAACAAGTCCCCCAACGAGTTTGGTGGTGTTGATCACGAACTCGGGAAGTTGAAAGTCGAACCCGCGAACGATCAATGCTGCGGTAACCGCCCAAATCACTGGCTGACGAAAGAGTTGTGCCGGAGAAAACTGCCCGGACGAAATGGAAAGTCCGAGGGTGTATTGCGATACGGAGTTGATGAAAAAGTAGGAGATGGCCAGCGCCAGCCCAGTTTCTCCGAAGGCCATGAGCGACAGCGGCAGGCCCATGTTGCCGGTGTTGGGATGAACGAGCGCAGGTAGGTAGGTCGTTAGTGGCTCCCGCATCACTCGGAGCAAGACCAAACCCACGATGAGCGACGTAACAAGCACGCCCACGGACGCGAGTAAGACAGATCCGAACGCGGCAGGGTCAAGTTCGATGGTGGTGAGCGATGAGAAGATCAGGCAAGGCGAACCGAGGTTCATCACCAGGCCACTGATCGTCGTATTGTCGAAGGCGCCACCACGTTTCGCCCATACAAACCCGAGTCCGGCGATGAGGATGGCGGGCGCGATGACGGTAAAGATCTGCGCGAGCATGCAGACTTGGGTTCCTTGATGCAGCGAAGCATTGTACGCAGGAACTCAGGAAACGAATGGGTGGAAGCGGTGTTGGCTGCGGTTACCAGACCGGTATCGAACACGCTCCGCCGCGCAGAAATGCCTCAATTTCATCGTGACGTGCAGCGGCGTCGCGCTCACCCATGTGAATCAAGGCGCCAAGGTATTCCGGCTCAAAGTTGACCATTGAGAGCGCATCGGCACTCTTCATATGTTCACCCGCGAAGCCACGCTCAAAGAACCGGAAGGCTTTTGGCATTCGGAATTCGTTTTCTTTGGCGAGCACCCCAAGGTCCTGTGATGGCCGGAGCACCATGACTTCGACCGGTCGCATACCGTTGCTGATGCCTTCGCCGGTTGCATGGATCAACTTGTTAACGCGGGTCATCTGCAGCGCGTCGTAGTCAAGGTTGTCGAGGAAAATCGCGTTCAACATGATGCCGGCGATTTGTGCGGGGGCAGGGTAGGGTGAAATTTCCGCAGCGTCTGGTCTTGGTGTCTGCGTAGGCCGCTTGCGTGGTGACACTGCGAGAATTCGGGTCGCACCTAGATGCAAGGCCGGAGAAAGGGGGGCTGTTAGTCGTATCCCACCGTCTCCATGCCAATGATTGTTGATCGGGACGGCGGGGAAAAACAGCGGCAGCGCTGATGATGCCAATACGTGCGACAACGTCAGCTGGGTGAATCGTGTATCGAGCTGTCCGCGGCCAAGCAACGGTTCACCATCGGATTCGATCCACACAGTCGAGCGCCCACTATTGTAGTCGGTGGTCACCAGTGCCAGAGATTCGAGTGCGCCGATGCGGATGTTCTCCGCGATGCCCACGATGCGATCACCATCGACATGGAGATTGCGCTGCAGATACCTCTGCAGGGGCTCGGTGTCTACCATGCCGCGCATGCGGTCCCGGCCGAGTTTTCCAGCCGTCAGGATTGGCAACGCCGCGGATAGAACTTTGCCAAGTAGGGCGCCGATGCTGGCTCGATAAACCAAATCCGTATCGAGGCCGAGCCAAAGGTTACGCAGCGCCTCAACAGAATCCCGCCAAGAACCGTGATAACTGCCAAGATGCACGGCGTTGATTGCACCTGCCGAAATGCCGGTGAGGATTTGCGGGCGCCAGTCCGGAATCGTACGAGCGATATGTTGCAAGCACCCCACTTGATACGCAGCGCGTGCACCGCCTCCGGCAAGAAGTAAAGCGTGTTTGTCCAAGTGATCCATGCAGTTACTTTGAAGCCACTACCACAACCATAGTACCGGTGGGCAGCCGTGACAGGTTAGAGGTGCGTCCAGATAATGGGCTAGCTTCTTTCTGCGTTGCTCCGTTGCTCCGTTTCTACGTTCACGTCTGACCTTCGCATCCGACGTTTAGATCTGTTTTGTTTACTGATAAGGATTTCTATGTTTCGCAACTTGCGCCTGTATCGGATACAGAGCGAATGGCCCGTCACCGAACAAGCGCTTTCAGCCGTACTCGAAGAGCGCGTTTTCAAGCCCTGCGGCGCCTACACCGAGCAGAGCGCTGGTTTCGAGTCCCCCGCAGGTGATGCCGATGTGCAATTTGCAAGGCGCGTGGGTGGCGCTGATCTCCTGCGCCTGCGCATTCAGACCCGCTTGTTGCCGGCGGCAGCCGTCAATGAAGCCTTGGAGGACCGGATCGAACAATTCCGCAAACGTACCCAAAGAGATCCGAGTCGCAAGGAAAAACGTGACCTAAAGGATGAAGTGCATGCGGAGTTGATGCCTAAAACGCTGCTCAAGTCGCAGCGCCTTTGGGGGCTGTACATCGTGAAAGAGAACCTTCTCGGGATCGATACGTCTTCCGAAACCCAGGCTGAGCTGTTCCTCGACACCCTGCGCAGTGCACTGGGTGGTCTCGAAGCGATCCCACTGACTTTTAAGGAATCACTTGGGCGCTTGATGTCACAGATTTTCCTGGGGGCGGGCCCCACGCAGTTCCATGCGGGTAGAGAGTGCCGAATGCTCGACACCGCTGCGGGTAAGGCGTCGGTGAGCTGGATGGACATGGAGCTGACCTCGGCGGCGGTGCAGCGGCATGTCAAGGACGGGCTCACGTTAGATCGCCTGGCGATTACCTTCGATGAAGTCGTGACCTGTGTGATCGACCAGCAAGGCGTCATTCGCAAACTGCGCATCGAAGGTCTTGCCGAGGCAGAAGATGAAGTCCAGGACGAACATCCCTTGGCGCTTCTCGACGCCAAGTTCGTGCTGATGGCCGGCATGATCCAACGACTACTCCGGGCTTTGAAGAAGGAACTGCGGGGTTTTGGGTGAATCCGTGCCTTAAGGGGCTTGTCAGTAGTTCGACCTGCCAATACCGAATCAAGCGTGGTTATACGGCCAGTAGTTGCATGTGTCGGCAGCCCGTGCTAACGCGGGCTTTGAGTTTGTGCGTCGCTGAAGAAACAAAAAAAATACAAAGACATGCGTGAGGAGATTGAGACGTGGCGCGAGGCTGTGGTGTAATCCAGGTGCTGGTCGCTCCTCGGTGGCCGGCATTGGCAGTCAAGTTCACGCATCCGACTTCATTCAAATTAGAACATTGGATGGTTTGAACGACTGCGGCGCTTCGGTCTTTCCTGAGTTTGGGGGGAGGAAAGACCACGAGATCAACAGGTAAGCAGGCGTACGTCCTGAATGCTTGGGTGACCTTGAGCGAATATGGGTCCTCGCGACCTTGCCGGAACGTCCCTCCTCGGAACAACCTGTAATGCAGAGGCGGTGGACGCGTCATGATGAAAGTTCGAAACGGCACAGTTACACATATTGCGCGAGCGGTCTTGGCGTTGGCATTCCTGGGTGCAGGAACCTATGCCTTCGCAGCGCTCGGCTCGACCGAGAAGCTCGATCAGCTGCTGCTCGCGCAAGCCGCGGCGGATAACGCTGCTCAGGCTGCGCAGAAAAGTATCGAAACGATGGATGATCAGACCCAAGAGGTCGCCCAGCGTTATCGTCGCATTCTCGAAAACACCCGCAGCGTGAAGGACTATACGGACCATCTGCGTAAGCAAGTCCAATCTCAACGCGATGAGCTCGCCAGCATTCAGCGGCAGCTCGACAGCATTGATGCCACGGCGCGTGATGTTTTTCCGCTGATGCAACGCATGGTCGCTTCGTTGGATCAGTTCGTAGAGCTCGACGTTCCGTACATGATCGAAGAGCGACGTAAGCGCGTTCAAGGACTGAAGGGCATCATGGATCGCGCTGACGTCACAGTTTCTGAAAAGTATCGCCGGATTCTCGAGGCGTACCAGATCGAGATGGAAGCCGGCCGCACCATGGAAGCCTATGACTCGACCATCGGCGAAGGGGATGCCAGCAAATCGGTTTCGTTCCTGCGTGTCGGTCGTGTTGCGCTGGTCTATCAGACCACCGACGGCAGCGAGACAGGATATTGGGACAAAACCCAGAAGGCTTGGGTGATCAACAACGACTATGCACACGACGTTCAGGAGGGACTGCGGATCGCCCGAAAGATGAAGGCACCCGACCTCCTGCATTTGCCATTGCCAGCTCCGGTGGAGGAATAAGAGCCATGAAATCTCCAATTAAATCCCTCGCAGCCGCGCTGTGCCTCTCTATTGGTGCATTGTCGCCGGTGGCCATGGCCGCAGCATCGCTCGACGAGCTGATGAAAGAAGTCCGTGAAGGCCGAGCGGCTGAGGCGCGTGAAGCTGCGCAGCGTGAAGCCGACTTTAAAGCTGCTCGTGCGGAGCAGACCAACATGTTGCGCAAGGCTGAAGCCGAACTTGCAGCAGCCGAGGCAGATAGTGCTCGCCTGTCGTCAGAGTTCGACGCCAACGAAACTTCGATCAGCCAGCAGAACGCATTGCTCCGGCAGCGCGAGGGTAACCTCGGTGAGCTGTTCGGCGTAACACGCCAAGTGGCTGGTGACACCGCCAACAACATTGAGCAATCGATCATTTCTGCCCAGTTGCCGGGCCGAACTGCGTTCCTTCGGGATCTGGCAGGTGCGAAGACGCTGCCTTCGATTGTTGAACTCGAGCGCCTTTGGTTCGACATTCAGAACGAGATGACACAAAGCGGTAAGGTCGTGAAGTATGACGGCAAGCTCGTTGCTGCCAACGGCGAATCCCTCCCCGCCAAAATCACCCGAGTGGGTCCCTTTGCGGCCAGTTCTGATGGTCAGTTCCTGATTTACCAATCGTCACTCGAAGCGCTCAGCGTGCTCCCCAAGCAAGGCATGTTGTCGGCTTTCAAAGGTTCGGTTGAATCGGTCGAAACTGCGACAGACGGATATATCCGTGGTGTGGTTGACCCCGGTCGCGGCGTAATTTTCGGCCTGTACAGCCAGCGCCCCGACTTCTGGGAGCGTATCGACCAAGGCGAGGCGGTGGGTTACGTCATTATCCTCGTGGGTTTGGCCGGCGTGCTCTGCTGGATCTGGCAGGTCATCTATCTGATCGGCGTACGTGCACGCGTTTCCGCTCAGCTCAAGAACCTCGATGCCCCCAAAGACGACAACCCGCTGGGTCGTGTGATGCTCGCGTTCCGGGGTGACAAGAACAACATCGAGGAAGAGTTCGATGTCGCCGAACTTCGAATTTCCGAAGCTGAAGCCCGGGAGATTCCGAAACTCGAGCGCTTCCAGTCGTTCCTCCGATTGGGTGTGGCGGCAGGTCCTCTGCTCGGTCTGATCGGAACGGTTATCGGTATGATCGTCACCTTCCAGGCGATCACGGAATCCGGCTCTAGCGATCCAAAGTTGATGGCACAAGGTATCGGTCAGGCGATGATCGCGACAGTGCTGGGTCTCGGTATCGCGATCCCGCTGCTGTTTGGCAACTCTGTGCTGCAATCCATGTCTCGTGGACTCGTGCAGATGCTCGACGAACAAGCCAATGGCATGTTGGCCGAGAGCATTGAGAGAAGCCGCGGTGCTTGACCTCCTCACGCCCTGGAACGCCATTCAATCGTTGATCGCAGGTGGTGGACCGTTCGTCATCTGGATCTTCATCAACGGCGTGCTGCTGTGGGGCCTGAGTTTCGAGCGGTGGTGGTACTTCAGCAGAGTACTGCCTCGTGAGATGGACGAAATGCTGCAGCGCTGGCACAGTCGACCGGACCATGTGTCTTGGTGTGCTCGGCAGATTCGTGTGGCGATGGTGTCTCGGTTGAACTCGAATATGAGCGCGAACATGCCGGTTCTGCTGGTCATGGTGCCGATGGCGCCATTGCTCGGTCTGATCGGTACCGTCAGCGGTATGCTCGAAGTATTCGACTCGATGGCCATCCGCGGATCCGCCGATGCGCGCACGATGGCGGACGGCGTTTCCGAAGCCATGATCTGCACATTGACGGGTCTTGCAGTGAGTATTACCGGGCTGCCCTGGCTGCACCATTTCCGTCAGCGCGCACGTGAACAAACAGAATTTTTTCAGGACAAGCTGACCTTCTGACAGGTCAGCCTCTTGGCACCAACATGGCACTAACATGGCACTGAAAAGACACTCGGTACATGAAGCGGAGTCGTCGCACGGTATCGATCTTGCGCCGATGCTCGACTTCGTACTCAACCTGCTCAT
>SXGR01220586.1_pt1 | contig 32036 bp, 46 predicted proteins | sample 3174711 | NCBI WGS metagenome assembly SXGR01 (sample SAMN11356860, study PRJNA531348) | freshwater metagenome | isolation source: freshwater sample F1-60 | place: China: Fuxian Lake, Yuxi | collected 2017-12-25 | reverse complement strand
ATCACCGGAATGCAGTCGATGCGCTTGAGCGTGGCGACCGCACTCTTCCCCGCGAGCGACTCCACCTCGTCCATGAGTCGGTCCTCGCATTGCACCCACACCGCCCCGTTCTGCCCGTCGAGATGGATGGCGAGAGGATGTCCCTTGCGACGCACACATCGGGTGATGAAGAAGGTCCCCTCATACACATCGGGGTATGAGTCCTTGGTCTCGACCTCGTCGGCAGGCTTCGCGTCCTCCTTCGATTTCGCCTTGGGCTTCGTGGTGGCGGGAGCAGGGGCGGGGGCCTTGGTCGGCTCTGGCTGCCGGTCGGCGGAGCGGTCACCCTCGCCGTCATCGTCCTCGTCACCCGTGATGCCGATGATCGCCGCGAGCGCGTACCTCCGCAGGTACGACACCGTGCTGCCGACTGTCTGCGCCGTGTGCTGCGCCGGGAGGACGATGGACGCGGTGTCCCCCATCCACTCGCCGGACTTGTGTACGAGCAGCGTCTCCACGCAGACACGGACCGGAGGGATGCGCCCATCCTCCGTCGATAGGTCTTCGGTGCGGATGGTCTGCACCACGGACAGCCCCTGCTTGCCAAGTGGCGCACGAACTGCGGTCATGTGAGCCGCGAGGGATGCGTATCGGTTCTTGTAGTGGGGGTTCACCCGGTCCATGACGGGGTGATGGATGTCGGGTGCTGCTGCGGCGAGCGCAGCGGCGAGGTTCGCGATTGAGTCTGATCGATTCATGTGTGTCCTTTCAGGTCGTGCGCCACTTGGCGCGGGGGTAAATCATAGCCCATCAGATAGCGAGGGTCAAGTCTTGTGCGATGGTGATCGTGCATTCATCCCGATCACCCCACGATTTGTTGCAGGTGAGCCGGGTCACCTGAGAGTCATCCACCACGACAACGCCCGTGAGCGCGTCGAGGATTCCACGGCAGAGTTTGTCGGTGTCCGGTCGGCGCGGGAACGCCGGGGCGGAGGATCGCAAGCCCCCCTGTCTTGTGAGGTGCGATTGCGGTCTGGCGTAGACCGCTTGGATGCAGACGGTGACGGGGAGCGTGGTGGGATGAAGCCGCCACGCCAGTCTCGCTGCGGTTGACACCGCCACACGCCACGGGTTGAGCCTCTTGCAAGCCTCGACGAGGATGGCTCGCCCTCGTCGGACGAACGCCCTCTTCGATCCCTGCGGTGCTGCCGCACCCTTCACGACGAACTCAATCGGCAACGAGGTTGTAATCGCCGTCATGTCGTGATGTCCTGTGGTGGTCGGTGTCGGCGGTGATAGCGTCGAGCCGGGTCGCCATCTCCCCGCGCTCCCGAATCGCTGTCGCGAGTTCATCCCTCAAGTACACGATCTGCCTGAGGGCATCCATGAGCAGCGGGTCCGTGCTACCCGACCGAATGATCTTGTCCACGATGTCCGAAGCGTCTCGTCCTCCTCGTCTCATGTGAGCCTCCTGCTCTAGCGATCATCGGTCACCTCGTACAGTGCGACACACTCTTTCCGGTCACGATAGTTTCGCATGGACACCAGTTCCGCTCGCCAACGAGTCTCGTATGGTCCGGCGTGACCGCTCACACACACGGGCAGGCGGATCATCCTCTGTGGGTGACACGTAACCGACACGACGCACGGGATGACCGCGTGTCCGTCCTCTCGCTCCGTCGGGTGGAGGGACGCGATGAACGACCGTGGGCGATCATCCCGTGGGCGAGTCCGCACCTCCTTGCGGACGATCGCCGCGATGTCGCCCGACCCGACCCACCCATCGTCCCCCTCGTCATCGTAGTCAGCAGTATTCAAAATGGAATCTCCTCGTCGTTGACGGGCTTGTGGGTGGGGTACCCCCAGACCGGAGCCTTGCTCGGCTCCGCCGGGGGATTGCGTGTCTCGCCGCGCTCGCGAGCCGGGGAGATCTTGAGCGAGAAGAACTCGCCACCCTTACCCTGCTTGGTCCACGCTGCGATCTCCATCTCGACTCCACCAATCATCACCCGACCCTTCCAGTCGGGCTGATTCTCCCTAGTCTTCCACTCGTTCCTGAAAAGGCTTCCGGTCATCTCCTTGTGAACAAACTCACTCATCGCTACCGTCCTCTCTGCCCGTCAGGGCGTTTATAAACCTCTTGTGCTGTCGCGTCAGCCTGTCCCTCTCCCTGCGAACATCCCGCAGTTCGAGGTACAGCGCGATCACGGTCATGGCGAGCATCGCGCATACGAGCGCGAGTCCGTACTCAGTATCGGTCATGGTGTCTCCTTGTCGTCGATGAGTGAGACGATCACATACTGACCCGCGTCGAACATACGCTGCGTCTCATCGGTGTCAATCTCATCGTCGTTGATGGTGTAGCCGTTAGAGGCCAGGAACGCCTCCATGCGGATGCGCTCGGTCTCCAACACATCGCACCAGTTCGCGAAGTCCCTCGACTTCACTACGATGATCTTCGCGTAGTCGGTCATCTCACTGAGTATGAACGACCGGATGGCTGATCTATTGATTGGTTTCATAGTGTCTCCCCGTGTCGGCGCTCGATCCAGTCCACCGCTGCCTCGTCCAGTCGGGACAGCAGCACGTGTGGAGGTGTCCACCCTAGGCTGAGCGCCCACGAGACGATGTCACCGCCGTGGTCTTTGTGCACCATGTATCCACTCGCCTCCATTGCGATCCTCATCCTCTGGCGCGTGATGGGTAGGTGATACCGCCTATGGTCACCCTCCGGAAGCGACTCCAGTTTTTGTTCGTCGCGCTTCCATCGCCGCTGCAACTGGTGCATGGCGACTTCGATGGCGACCGTGTAGCAGCGTGGGGTCATGCGTCCCTCCTGCGCCAGATGCGGATGAGCCGACCGTGGCTCGACGGTCGTTGACTCCGTGTCACCGCACCGGTCCACTCCCACCCGTGCCGGAAGATGGCTCCGGCGGCGTTGCCGAGGTCAGCGTACCGGAACCCCCGCGCCTCCATCTCAACCGCCACATCGTCAGAGGTGGCGTCTCCTCCAGATCGCGTGGCGATCTCGTGCGCGACACGCTGCGCGTACTCCACGAGCGCATGGCGTTGAGTCGTGGTGATCTCGATGCCGTGAGCAGCGAGCATCATCGCGAGCATGGGGTCAAGTGTGGTCATGGTCAGTCCTTTCGCCCCTGCGGGGCATGATCTCGATCTCCTGCACGGTGCAGGCTCTCCCCCTCCCGCCATCGGGAGGGGTCGAGCGCGAGCCGTGGTCAGGCATCCACCACATCGTTTCCGGACACCCGCGTCGTGCCGCTCACCCACGCGTTGCCGAACACCCTCGCGTAGTAGTACACGCACGCATCGCCGCACACCTTCGCGTTGTCGTACACACACGCGGAGCCATACACCCTCGCGTTGCCGTACAACCACGCATCGCCGCACACCTTCGCTTTGTCGTACAACCACGCGTTGCCGGACACCCTCGCGTTGCCGGCCACCGTCGCGGAGTCGGACACCCTCGCGTTGCCGCACACCTTCGCTTTGCCGTACACCCTCGCGTCGTCGTACACCCTCGCGTTGCCGAACACCCTCGCGTTGCCGTACAACCACGCATCGCCGCACACCTTCGCTTTGCCGTACACCCTCGCGTCGTCGTACACCCTCGCGTTGTCGTACAACCACGCGTTGCCGCACACCTTCGCTTTGTCGTACACCTTCGCTTTGCCGTACAACCACGCGTTGCCGGACACCCTCGCGTTGCCGGCCACCGTCGCGTTGCCGGACACCGTCGCGGAGTCGTGCACCGTCGCGTAGTCGGCCACCGTCGCGTAGTCGAACACACACGCGTTGCCGGACACCGTCGCGTAGCCGGACACACACGCATTCACTCCGACGAACGCGGTCTCCGCAACGCTCGCGGAGTCCTGCACCTTTCCACCGCCGTTGGGGTGGCGGTGCCATCCGATTGGTGTGGTGGGGGTTTGGGTGTCGCTCATGGTCTCGTAGCCTTTCTGCCCCTGTGGGGCGATGCCGTAACCTACCATATCGGCTAGACGTGTCAAGACCCGTCAAGACATTTTCCCAACTTTGTCGAAACTTTGTCGAAATGGGCTTTGGCGAACCATCATGCTTGCTTGTGGTGTGTGGATAAGTTATCCGCGCCCCTATTGCTGCTCAAGTGTGTATACTCGGGCGCATCATGACGACTACCCCTTGGATGCCGCTATACGCGGCGGATCTAGTCTCTAGCACCACGGACATGACCGCTGAGTCTCTAGGAGCCTACCTACGGCTCCTGTGCAAGCAATGGCTCGACGGGTCCATCCCTTCCGACCGAGCCACCCTAGCCCGGATAGGCGGAGTGAGCGAGATCGTGATCGAGTCCATCATCCACCGCTTCGATGTCGGTGGAGATGGGCGGCTCCGGCAGGGTCGCATGGAGATGGAGCGCACACGCACGGAGACGATCCGAGAGGCTCGCCGTGCGGCGGCTCGCCGAACGAACACCAGTCTCGGACGATCAGTCGGTGACGGTAACCGTGTCGGTGACCGTGTACAGGCGGTCCGGCAGTCTCCCACGAACACGACCGTCGATGACATGACGGTTATCACCCCCGCCAACCCACACCCAAGGCAACCAGACGGTAACCGTGTCGGTGACCGTGTGTATCCACAGTCACAGTCACAATCTCTCCTCTCCCTCCCCCCTACCCCCCAAACGACGAGGGGGGGCGGGGCGGGAGGGTGGAGGATGCCGAGAGTGGATCTTGAGCGCATGGCGATGCGTGACCCGGTGGTGCGAACCCGGTACGAACGGGCGGTCGCGGAGGACCTCTACGAGCGGGGAGAGACTGGCATGATGACGATCTCCCCAGACGCTGTTCTAGCGGACGCAGTAGCCAACCTGCGGACACGGCTCATGCATGAGCGTGAGGTTATGCTCGCCGATATCATCGGAGCAGGACTCGGCAAGCGTGATGCACACGCGATGTACACGGTGTACTTGCGAGAGGCGGTGATCCGAGGAAAGCGAGCGTCGGAACTTCTCTGTGCCGATCTCGCAGATCCGAAGGTACGAGACATCCGCGCAATCTGGAGGGCGAAACTATCACACACCGACAAGGATCGCGAACAATGATCCGCTGATCCGCTGATCCGCTGATCCACTGATCCACTGATCCACTGATCCGCTAATCCCTAATCCCTATCCCTGTTGGCTCGTCCAGCCTCAAAGGCATCCTTGATAGCCGAGAAAGCAATCGTGAACTCACTCAGGCAATGTGGACAAGCGAGCGCACACTCGTCATCTTTGTGTCTGTTGCTCATGGACTGGTGGTGGGTGGCATTGATAGCACCCTGCTTCGCAATATCCAGTTCACTGACATCCCGGTACGAGATGTCAGGGGCGCACAATCTATCCAAATCGTCATTCGGCATGAACACGCTCATGTCAAACTCGCCGGCAATCTCCCTCAACTCTTGGACGAGAGCATCCATGTTCCACTCCGACAGTTCGTGGATCTTGTTATCCGCAATCCGGTATTGCTTCGCCTTCTCCGGTGAAATGTCGATAATGACACATGGGACCATCTCCAACCCAAGTTCCACGGCGGCTTTGTACCGGGTGTGCCCCGCGATGATGGTGTGTTCGACATCCAACACCAGCGGCTGGTTGAACCCATACTCCTCAATGGACCTCTTGACAGCACAGATGGCATTTGAGTTGTCCCGTGGGTTTCGCCAATATGGACGGATGGTTGATACAGGGACATCAAGAACTAGCATTGTTTGCTTCTCCATGCTTGTCAATATACGCCTTGCGAAGCCTGATTTGGTATCGAGTCTGCCATGACCTAGAATAGTCCGTATTTTCAAACAGTTTGGCGAACCCGGTGATGTACTTCAGCCGCAGCAACTCATCGGCTTCTAGTCCCAGAGCATTGCACACTTCCGAGTCAGTCCAACCGTTGTCAAGCATCTTGAACACCATGTTCGCCATGCCGTTGATGGAGTGCTTCCCACGCGCACGATTGTGCCGCACGGTCGAAGCCATGCGCTCATTGATCGGCTTGTCTATCACGACGATTGGCAGAAGCCCATTGGTGCTTTCACGGATGTCTTTGTGACTTATCATGATCGTATAGCGGTGGAAGCCGTCAACGATGATGTACTTGTTGGAGTCTGGGTCTTTGATGGTGACTACTGGCTGCGTGTATCCATCATGTGAAATGCTCGTATGGAGGAGCCGCATCTCGTTGGTCGCGACAGCGTTTGGGTTGTAGTCGTTCGCCTTGACCATGTTCAGCGGAACCCAGCGCACGAGATCAATCGGCTGTGACCCAGTGTCACTGAGGTCGTGGAGGATCATGCGGAGTGAAGCGACCGCATCCGTCTTGTTGTCCGACTCCCCAACATACGATGCGATGATCGCCTTCAGGTCTTCAAGGCTTGGCATGACGTAGACCTCTCCTGATTTCATACGGTTCTCTAAGTCGTTCCCAGTTCGAAGTCTTGATTCCCTCCCAATCATTGGTGAGGATGGACTGCACCTGAACAATACGCATAGTCTTCGCAACATGAGTGTTGCCGTACAACTTCTCCTGCCGTCGAAACATCGTCCTGAACCCCTCCTTCCATTTCTCATCTTTGATGAGGTGAAGGAGGAGGTAGTCACGGTATTCACCCCAACCAGAAAACATGAACGGCAACTCATGGACGAAATAGTTGTCCACCCCCATCTTTGCAGCCATGTCAATGCCGGCGATCCGTGATGTCAGCCGCGCATATGTTTCAGGCTCGATTTCCTGAATGTGGAATAGGCATTGGACAGCCGTTTCATGGTGAACATTCGACACCCGCATCTTCATGGCTGGAACGCCATATGAATACAGTTGATCGTAGAGACGGCTGTATGACCAACCATTGTCGTTGATCGCCTTCCAAATATCCGAGTATCTCCAGTCATAGATGGGATACATGGTGTAGTGCTGTCGTTGCTTGTCGAGGATCTTCCCCCATGTCACCCACTTATATGTCGGCGTTGCGGTGAGACCGACTGCCCGAGCCGGGGACTCCTCGACACGCATCCCTGCTAGGTAGCAAGTCTTCGTGTCTGGGAAGTGTGCCTTGCTGATTGCCGGGAACATGAGGTGGAATCTGTCAACCCCATATATATTCTCTTTGAGTGAGCATGCCTCCTTCTCCCGCATCCACATCGACTCCTTCTCCGGGTCCCAACAGTGCAGCCAATGCTCATCAGCAGAGGTGGCGTTGAAGAGGCGAAATGGGACCTGTAGCCATATGGGTTCCACATCAGGGTGTCCCATGATCTCACGCATATGGTCGATGGTGGATTGCCATTCAGCCTCTTGGTCGAGGAACATACATTTCAAAGGGAGTCGGTTTGTCTCACGCGCCACAATCAGGGCGAGGTTGAATATGACCGTACTGTCCTTCCCACCAGATACAGAGCAAACTACATTGGGAAACTCCGAGTAGATCCACCTGATGCGATCAAGAGCAGCATCAAAGACATTCGTGCTTCCCCTTATCCGCATAGTGTGTCCTTGATGACTCCGATGCAGTTCGCGTTGTTATCACTTCCGACCACGGTCTTGCCGGACCGGAGCCACGGCAGCAATGCTCGACCATACCCACAGCAAAAATCCCCACAGCAGGTGAATCGTTCTGATAGCCACACAAGGAGGTCTGTGGTTGTGTGGTGTGTCGGTGGTGTGACACCGTAGCAGTACGCGACAGCGGGAGAACCGTTGAGGTTGATATGCATCGCGGCTCCTGTTGGCGGCATGATGGATCGAATGCCGGACCCACCAACCACGATAACCGGGACGCATCGAGTCACAATGATTGATGCTACAGCGTTCAAGAATGCGCGATACCCCACACCCGAGTGTCCCGACCGCTTCGCAAACACCTCGTAGCCGTGTCGCCACGGGATCTCGGTGTAGAGCAGATCACACAACGAATACTCCTGAGGGAGACCATCAGTGATGTCGTGTACAAAGAAGATGGAGCCATTACTGGACACGCAACGCGAGACACGAGATGAACTCGCCACCACGACACCAGACAACGCGGTGTGATAGTGAGGGGTGGGATGACTCATTGTTGTCGCGTGGTCCTGTTGATAACCACGGTGTCCTCTACCGGAGCACCCATTGTCCAGTAGGAATACTCACCGTGATCGAGATAGATGTATTGCTTGCCCCAAAACGTGCGAGCAACGCCGATACTCCTTATGTGACTGACGAACACGGAAAACACACCCGAGTCCGGAGTTCGGCTGCGGAGGCAATACCAATGCGGAATGTGTGGCATGGATGATGCGAACTTCCACGAGTTCGATGCGATGAACCTATCTACCTCGTCTTCCGTCATTCAGTGACTATACAGGGAGATATGATTTGTCAACTAGAAGCACAAGCCCGGTTATCGGACGCACATCAGATGAATGAGTCGATAGATGTGAAGCAGTGTATGATGCGAGCATGAACATCACAAGCACGAACGATGCCAAACGCGCTCTCCAAGCAGCCGTCGAGCGGAAGGGGATCACTCGCTCATCGTTCGCTCGTCAGTCCGAGGGATCCGGAGGTCCATGCGCTCACACAACCCGGTGCATTCTGTCCGACGCATCGGTCATCGGGCAGCGAAAGCCATCGCTCGATTCATTCCTCATGCTCGCACACGCTGCGGGGATGGAGATCATCGCCGTACTCCCAACACCAACCCCGAGTGACCATGGTAAGTGACAAGAAGCACATGCGGTCTGATTTGGCGACCATCGCCAAGGCGGTGAGGCGTGGATGGGATGTGCCGGAAGAGGTCATGGCGGTGCTGCCCAAAAACATCCTTGGTGTAATGGTTGAAGCCCGTCAGAGGGGCGATCAAAGGGTCTACCTGAGGTGTGTAGAGGTGCTACAGTCCATGCACAGGGATAACAGGGATACATATGCCATGCTCGATAAGATTGAGCGGCTAGACAGCGGTCAAGCGACAGAGCGGATTGATGCTTCGTTGACTGTAGAGCAGTCAGCGGCTATGGCGAGGAACATTGCTCGTTATGCCGAATACCTCTCGCAAGACGACTAGGACCAATGGTCCGCGAAAACGAAACGCAACAAAGGGGGTAGGGGGGGGGGCTGTACAGGCATCAACCATGAATGGCATTGATGTCTGCCGACAGAATCCCGCAATCTTTTCTGCTGTCATGCTTGCGACAGATGTGGTACCTCTTCACGCGAGACTGCAATCTCACCTGTCAAAGCATGACCGCGCTCAAGTCGAACTACCAAGAGGTCACGGCAAAACATCACAGATCGCCATGCGGATCGCATGGGAGATAGGACACAACCCAAACATCCGAGTCAAGATCGTCATGCAGAACGATCATGAGTCGATAAAGAGTCTGTCTCTAATCAAAGGGATTCTGGAATCTCCCGGATACAGAGCAGTGTTCCCGTGGATAGCCCCAAACAAGGCGAAATGGGGATCATCAGCCCTACAGGTGAGCAGGGATCTTGTCGCGAGAGATGCGACCGTAGAGGCTATGGGCGTGTTCGGGCGAGCCTCAGGACGAGCCGACATTATCGTGTTCGACGATGTGTGCGACCTCCGCAACACCATCATCATGCCTGCACTCAAATCCGCCGTGAAGATGGCGGTCGAAAACACATGGCTCCCGATGCTCGACCCCAACTCCAATCGGCAGCGGGTCTGGATGCTCGACACGCCATACACACACGATGACCTCACCTCCGAATGGCGGAAGGTGCATGGGGCGGCGGGGAGCCTCCTGTGCGAGCCATGCATTGGGTTCCGCTCGCCGTGGCCAGAAGTCTTCAGCGAGGAACACCTACAGCGAATGCGGGAGTCTATGGGTCCGACCGCATACGCCCGTGCCTACCTTCTGGAGCCTGTCGATTCCGCCGACCTCGTCTTCCGTTCCGAATGGATCGACCGATCCTGCTACCGGGATGACGATGCGGAGTGGCAGTCGAGCAAGCAGTCGGGACGAAACATCGCCGCAATCGACTGGGCGTTCTCGGAGAAGACCGTGCAACGCGCCGACCCCGATTGGAGCGTCTGCCTGTTCGGGACCGTTTCCCGCACGGGTCACCTGTACCTCACCGACATCATCCGAATGCGTTCCAGTTACCCCGACTTCTGCGCGGCGATCAGCAAGCGCATGAGCCTCCACGGGACGGAGTGCGCGTGGGCGGAAGCCAATGGGCCACAGGCGGGATTGGTGCAGCAGTTCCGGCGGCTCGCCCCATGCCCCGTGATCGAAGTCACCCGCACGACCGACAAGCGTGTGCGAGCCGCGCAATGCCAAGCCTTCGTGGAGCAGGGACGCATCAGGTTCCCGCTAGGCACGGACGGCAACCTGCGCGAGTCGATGGTGGTGGTGAGGGACGAGATGTGTGCCTACCCTGCAGCGAGCCACGACGATTGCGTGGATGCCGCGCTCGACCTGATGACTGCCGCGCTCAAGCAAGGCAGCATCAAGGCGGGGACCATCACCACCCTAGGACGGACGAACGGAGCCGCCACCCTGTTCCGGACAGCGGAGTACCAGAGGCGACCATCGCCTGCGGTCAAGACCACCGCACAATCCGACAGGTCGAAGCGTCAGAGGATGTACTGACGCTGTAGGATGACGCGATGGCGAAACGACATAGGCAGACCAAGGACACCTTCGCCGTGCCCAACATGAACGGCCTTCCGCCGGACAAGCGACCGCGCAAGCCGCCACCGTCCCCGGCGAAGCGCAACGCCACCACACCGCTCGTCCTCCCGGTCGAACTCCAACGAACATGGTTCACGAGCGCGGCGAAGATGCTGCGTCAGCCCTCCATCGCATATCGGCTCGACCCGACCATGCAGATGATGATGCGGAAAGATGCGGACATCGAAGCACCGATCCGCGCCCTCCAGATGAACATCGCCGCGCTGCGGTGGGGGGTCGAGGCGGTAGACCCAGATGACGCGGCAGCGGCAGAGAACGCTTCCATCGTGGAGAAGCGCATCCGCGACATTCCACGCCTTGCCGACCTGTTCCGTTGGCTGTTGGAGGCGATCTGGTATGGACCCAGCGCGGTCAACCTGATCTACGGCAAGGACGATGATGGCATCTATGTCAGGGAGTGGGAGCCGATCCACCCCGACACGCTCGCCGCAGACCAGTACGGCAACTATGCGCTGCGCGTAGGAGCCGCGTACTACATGGACACGCGGGACGCGGTGACCGACATTGGGTTCGATTCTCGTGTCCATATCCTCACGGAGCAGGAGCGCAAGGCTCTCGTCATTCACACAGTCTTCCGCTCCGCTCCAAACTTCATCGACCCCAACGAGACTGGATTGCAGTACCTCGGCGTGGGTGCGCGTGATGTCTGTTGGTTCCTATGGATGGCAAAGCAAGAGGTTCTTCAGGCGGCGATCACCTACGCGGAGCGGTACGCGATGGGTGTCCGGATCGGCTACTACCCCGCAGGCAACGATCAGGCGAGGGAGGAGATTCTCTCCGCGCTCGCGAACCTCGTGGGCGACAACTCGATCTGCCTCCCACGCACGGAGCCGGGAGCCAAGGACTACGAGATCGAGGTGCAGGAGCCGACTGGCAACGGCAGCGGCACATACCTCCCTCTCATCCAATGGATCAGCGGACGGCTCAAGGAGACGGTCCTCGGCCAATCCCTGAGCAGCGAGGCGGCAGGAACGGGCATGGGGTCCGGAGTGGCGGACCTTCACGCAGACACGATGAGCAAGTTGATCCGATTCCACGCCGACGGTCTTGGTCAATCGATCACCACGGATCTGCTCGCGGTCATCAACGAGTCGATGTACGGGGATGATGCCCCGAGACTGCGATTCATCTTCGCTCCTCCGAAGCCGAAGCCGGACGAGTACCTCAACGCCGTCGATAAGTTTGTTTCGCTTGGTGGGAGAGTCTCTGAGCGTGAGGTGCGCGAATCCCTAGGTCTGTCAGAGCCGTCAGAGGACGAGCCTATGCTCCACTCGTCGCAGGGTGGCGGAGCGACCACGCAGGAACAAGATCCTATGGACCTGCCAAAGATCGACACGCCCGGAATCGATGACGAAGAGGAGTCCGAGACGAAGCACCCAGAGCAAGTGAAGGTCCAGTCCTCCCGGCGCAGGGCATGAGCCGCGCACGGTCAGAGGCGGCGAAGGCGGATGCTGCTAGATCCGCGATGCTCAAGCGCATCATGGACGAGGCACAGGTCGCCTACGGTGCGGCAATCGCAGCGCAAATCAACGGGGAGGATGCGTCCGCGCTCTGGGATCGGTTTGGCGCGATCACGGGGATCGCCATGATCGCAGGATGGGTGCAGGGGGCGGACGGAGCGTCCGCCATCGCTGAGGCGGCAGGTCTCAAGCGCGACCACCGCAAGGCGGCACACGCTCGCAGCGCGTCCTTGCTGAAAGCACTGTTGAACACCATCGACCCACGCAAGGGGTTCACGCTCACGCTCAAGCCTGCCCGTGAGGCTCTCGCCGCGCACACCAAGAGAGTGCCAATCGCCACTACCGCCCTATGGGGACTCCTACAGCGAGCAATGACGGCAGGGAAGCAGGTTGCCGACCAAGAGCGCACGATGGGGGTCGATCACATCATGCGCCGATCACCGGAGGTGAGGTCGGTCATCGACGGTTCGTTCTGGGCAAGCGGTGTCGGTGAAGGTGGGGCAGAAGAGATCAAGAATCTCCTCACGGAGTCGATGCAGAGCGGCTACAAATCCCGGCTCGTCCGCAAGCGGCTGAAGTTGATCAGGCAGTCTGACAAGATCACCCTGCCTGAGTTCATCGACGAGTCTCTCATCCGCACAGGCGCGAACCTCACCCGCGCACGGGTGGAGACGATCTACCGGGTAGCCGTCAACAAGGCGTACAACCGTGGGCATCTGGATGTCGTGACGCGCCCACAGGTGCAGGCGATCATCCCTCTCGTCGAGATCAACGAGATCCACGACAGGCGCACCCGTGGCGCACCCGGAACGAACAACCCCGGCTTCCATTGGCAGATGGACGGATACATCAACACAGCATCGTATGTTCGGGGAAACGCGCTCACACCGCCGTGCGGATACAACTGCCGTGGTAGTTTGATAGGCGTGACGCTCCCAAGGGCGGAGCGTCTCGGTCTCGTTGACTCGCACGGTCAACCCGTGGCGCAGGCGATCACGGCGCACAATGGTGTACGGCAGCGGATCGTGGACAGAGGCGACTACCCAGACAAGGGATGGCTCGGATGAACACCACACACCCAACTCGTTTCACGGCATATGACAAGATCCCCGCCGGATGGCACCGCCACCCCAACGGCGGTGGAAAGGTGGGCGGGAAGGCGAGTGTGAGAGGAGTCAAAGTCATTACCTCCGGCAACCACTTCTCCCGCACGGGTCGCAAGGCGAGGATGGCGATTGGAGAAGTGTGGGAGATTGGCGATAGAGTTCGCGCCACTTCATCCACACAGGGAATGACTCGTGGGCAGGTGTACACTATCACGAACAAGAATGTTACTCGTGGGTTCCGTGGTGATTACTCGTCATACCAACTAGACCACAAGTTCTGGATTGTCAATGCATCGTTGGTTGTAGAGACGGTATCACGACAGCACTCCCGCACGGGTCGCGGCGTTGAGCGATGGGATACGGGTGGGGGGCGCAGACCCACATTCGGATATGTGGGTTTTGCCCCATTTCACGAAGAGGCATATCGGTCTGCGAATGGAACCAAGCCTGATGGAGTTGGTATGTGGAAGTTCGTGGCACCAGATGGCTCAATCGTGACTGTTCCAAGACCAATGTCCTACGCCGACGCAAAGGCATGGATCATCAAGAACGCCCCAATGTCTGGTCAGTATAAAGTGGCGTTGTCCCGCACGGGTCGCAAGGCGGTGATGGCGAAGGACGGCGGTACACCTTGGGGTTCGTGGAGCGTTGCGGACGCAGGCTGGTACTGGGAGGAGCAGATCGCGTCGAAGAGCAATGCTCGTCGTGCTTTGATGGTCGGTGACCTCGCGTACAACTATGGCAAGGGGATGACGCTCAGGAACGCGGTCAGAGTCGCCCTGAAGAAGATGAGCGAAAGAGGTCTTGTCACGCCGAACGAAATCTTCTGGCTGACGAACGGGATGGTCGATCCGGGGTCACACTCCCGCACGGGTTGCAAGGCGATGATGAACGGAATGCGATGACCCCATCCCACACAATCACCGATGACGGCGACAAGGTCACGGTCCACTCCGTCGAGTTGTTCTGTGGTTGGAACCCAGACTTCGATGGTCCGCACGATCCTGACATCTCCGCGTATACACCCGCGAAGGTGCAGGAGATCGTCAAGCGCACCAAGACGCACATGACGCACGGCGAGTACCCGCAGTTGATCGTTCAGCACGACGGCAACGGCAAGGCAGTCAAGCCGGAGAGTGTCGGGCGCATCAAGACCTGTTGGTACGAGGACCGTAGTGGAGTGCCGTATATCCTCGGTGACATCGAGATGTCGGCTACGAACTTTCAAACGTACCTCGCATCCAATCAGTTCCCCCGCCGCTCGGCGGAGATCTGGGAGGAGACGAATCACCTGTCGGAGGTTGCGCTGCTCGGTCGAGAGACTCCACGGCGACCGCTTCCAGACACCGTATTTACACGAAAGGGGACGAAGGTTTTGTGCGAGCAACCCGCAGCCGTATCATTCATCGGCGTGGGTGGTGGATCGAACACCTACATTCCCGACACGGATCGGGGCAACAGGAGCAACGCAATGCCAGACAATGACGGATACGAGGATCGACTGAACAACCTCGAAGCCATGATGAAGAAGATGTCCAAGAAGATGGGCATCGAAGACGAAGACAAGGAAGTGGACCTCGCGGAGGAAGAAGATACCTTCGATGAAAAGCCGCGTCCGATGATCGACGACGAGGACGAGGACAACTTTGACCTCGACAACGACGACCCGCAGATCGCCATGCTCCATGCGCGGATCGCTGACCTCGATAGCCAAGTTCGCAAGTCGCGATTCGAGAAGATCCTCGCTGAGATGACCTCTGAGGGCTACCGGATCGGCAAGAACGAAAAGGCTCTCATGGCGCAGTTGGAGCAGTCCGTGAATCCTGACGAGACGGTGCGCGTCTGGAAGTCGTGCTTCAAGCGCGACCCGGTCGGCATCCGATTCGACTCGCGCAATCTCGCCATGCCGTACAACGAGTCACTCACCCAGTCTGACATCTCGGCACTTGTCCGCGAACACGCCGGAAACCCCGAAGCGTTCCGCAAGGCAATCAACTCCCGCATCCGAAAGGCCTAACCAATGGGATCATTCTCAAACTTCCCGAATCTCGTTGCAGGCGGGAACATCAGCCCGAACCGCCTCATCACTCTCTCGACCTCAGCCGACAACACCGGAGTGTCGGCAAGTGGCAATACGGTCGTCATCATCGGCGTAACGGACTCGAGCACAAAGGCGTTCGACTCCACACTCCACGCTGAGTCCGGAGACCCGATCTCGCTGCAACCGGGAATGGTTTGTGAGGTGGAGGCGGGTGGCGTCCTGACTGCGGGGCAACTTGTCACGGCCAACGCATCTGGTAAGGCGGTGTCGCTCCCGCCAAACGGATACGCGCAGACCGGATGGATTACCCTGCAAGCCGCATCTGGTGATGGAGCAATCATCAGGATCTGCCCGTCGATGACCACCAAACACTTCGTCGCTTGATACATAGGAGAACATAACAATGCCATTCTCACCAACTCTTGCAGGCATCGGCGGCGGCGGCAACACCTACATCCCATCGGCAGGCGACATCGCCGCAGGCGGTGCATTGCAGGTGGAGTTCACGCGGTCGATCAACTCATTCGGTATCACGCAGTACGCGCAGATCGTCCCCGTGTCCAAGATGACCGGGTACTACCTGTACCTCGACAACGCCGACAACGCTCGCGTGGTCAACGGGTCGGATTATCAATGGGGTCTCGGTGACGAGGCTCCCGTTGGCGAGACGAACCAGTTCGACTTCCTCCAGTATGCGACGAATCGCTTCGCGTATGCGTTCTCGGTGCCTACCGAAACCAACGCGCAGGCGGCGTGGGATGTGGTCGCGCAGCACAGCCGAAGCAAGGCGCAGGTCGCAATGACCCACCGCACCTTGCGAGCGGCGACTGCCCTGACCTCATCCAACAACTGGCTCTCGAACGCCTACGCGGCGACCGCGACGTCGTGGGGATCCGGTCCGTGGTCAGGCGGAACGGAAGCGAGTCCGACCGTGCAGCCGAGCATCCAGAAGGCTCTCCAGATCATCTCGTTGAATACGGGTGGTGCGGTCAGCCCCAAGGACATCTACATGGTCATCAGCCCTGACACCGCGCTCGCTCTCTCGCAGAGCGCGGAGGTTCGGGCGTATGTCAAGAACTACCCGGCTGCCGCGTCATTCCTGCAAGGCTCCGACATCTTCAGCCGATGGGGCATCCCCCCAACGCTGTTTGGACTCGGTGGCGTCGTGGTGGACGAGAGCGTCCGAGTCACCACCCGCAAGGGTGCGACCGAGGCTCGCTCGTTCGTCTACGGTGATGGGGCGTACTTCGTGTCGCGCCCCGGCGGACTGGTCGGTGTCGAGGGATCGGCGTCATTCTCCACGCTCACACTCTTCGCGTACGAGGACATGACCGTCGAGTCGAAGACCGACGAATGGAATCGGCGCATCAGCGGTCGAGTCGTGGACAACTCCGCTCTCGTCGTGACCGCGCCCGTGTCTGGTGTCGCCATCGCAGATACCTCCGTTTGATCCAATGGGCGGGGCGGCATCTGCCGCCTCGCCCCCTTTCAAGGCTCACCCATGCCGATCCCGTATGCGACATGGTCAGACCTCCGCGCATCGTGCGACATAAGAGTCCTACGTCAGATCTGCTCTGATGATGGTCAGAGTACGGACGCGCCTAATGTCATCTCGACGGAGGCACTCCGATACGCCTCTCTGGAGGTGCAGTCTGCGGTTCGTGTGGGCAACCGATACACGGAGACAGACCTCGACGACCTCCAGACGGCAGGAGACGAACTCCTAGCGGGTACGGTGTGCGATCTGGCGGTAGAGCGGCTGTTCATCCGCCGGAGCGGGGAAGTGCCTCAGGCTGTCTCTGGACGTGCTGAGGCGGCGCGGAAGCGTCTGGAGCATCTCCGCAAGGGCGAGGCGATCTTCGGGACCATCGCACGGGCAGCGACATCTGGGATGCCCACGGTGGCGGTGGTGTACCCGCGCTCAACGCTCAATCTCGCATCGGACTCCCGGTTTTTCCCGCCGCGCCCACGAAACATCCAGACATGACCCTCCCACTACACCACCAAACCGCCCAGACCATGCCACATTACACCCTGCACCTGCTGATTCAAGGCGTGATGGCTGGGTCGATGATCTGGATGGCGGTCGGGTTCGGTCAGCGCGACGAGCAACTCACTCGCGCAACGAAGGACATCGCGGAACTGCGGTCGATCACGAGCGACCTCGTTCGCTCGTCCGTGGTCGGTGTCCAGAACGACAACGTGAACCGCGAGCAGATCGCCGACATCATTCGACGACTGAATCGCCTAGAGGGTAAGTAGGGGTGTCTGACCGATCCAAGCGGATCACGAAGAGAATCAACGATGCCCTGATCGAAGCAGACGTTGGGTTTGCGTTTGTGCAGGGCTTGAAGAAGAACATCACTAAGGGAGTAACGGGGGAGGGCGCTATGAAGCCCTTGAAGGACATCACGGGAGGCACGAGGAAGCGCGGCAAGCGAGCAGGCGAGAAGTACCAATCGTACCGGAACGGGGGAAAGCCGCTCCGCAACACGGGCGAGAGCCTGAATGACATCTCCGGGACAACGATCCCTCTCGGCGGTGCCGTCGAAATCACGGTGCGCGGACCCATCCATATGATGTGGCAACACCACGGATTCAAGACGCAGGGGCCGAACTTCATCCCGCTCACGCGGAAGGCGGCGAGAACTCACCGCACGGGGGCGAACCCGGTCGCGGAGGGGCTGAAGCCGGGGAAGGACTACATCATGGCGTGGAGTGGTGTCGATGTCCCGGCTCGTCCGTGGATGACACCGACGAAGGAGAATCTGGAGGATCTTGGTGATCTGGTGGCGAAGGCTATTCGCCGCAGTATGATGAAGTGACCTATGGCTCAACAAGTACACGTCGCAGGACCGTGCAAGTTGCAAGTCGATGTCGCAGGCGGAACGTCGTTCGTAGACCTTGGCATGACCGCTTCGGACGGACTCATCACGATGCACCTGTCCGACGTGTTCCACGACGTGCACACGGTGACGCATGGGGCGTCTCCAGAAAACATCATCTACCAAGGCACTACGGCGGTCGTGGAAGGGTCACTCGCGTTCTGGGATGAGGACGTGTGGAATAACGTGACACAGGGGATTCGTGGTGGCGCTGCGAACCCGGGTGGATACGGTGTGATCGGCTCGCTCAGTCACCTTGCAAACCTGACCGCCGTCGAGACTGCGGTCAGCCTGCAGATTCTCCCAACAACGGCCGGAAAGTTGGGATACCAGTTCGCCGGTAACTGCTTGCTCGTCGATGAGGGTGAGCGGTTTGAGCGGTTCGGCAATGTCGAGCGACGTCTCCATGTGAGGTTTCGTGCGTTCACGTGGAACTCACTCCTGTACACGGAGGTAGTGGTCTAATGGCTCTCACGTTTCACGTCGCAGGCCCATGTGTCGTGTCTGTGCGGTACGACGGAGGCGCGTATCAGGTGCTTGGGGTCACGGGCAACGATGACCTCCCGTCTCTGGCTATGACCGACCACATGGCAGATGCCATGACGGTTGCCACAGGAGGCACACCGGGCCTGAGTGTGTACGCGGGAACAGAGGCTCGACTGACACTCACATTGGTGTCATGGGACAAGACTGTCCTCGAGGGCGTTGCCGCTCACATGAGGGGTAGCGGGGTCATCGGGTCGATGGCCTACACATATGACTCGTCCGGTGGGCGCGTTGTGTCGAAAGCATTCTCACTCCAGATCGAACCGACAATCGCTGGGCGGCGAGGCTATGAGTTCGCGAACAATGTGGTTGGCACATCCGATAGCATCGCATACGAGCAGTTCGGCAACGTCGAGCGGACGGCTCGGTTGAGCCTCAGGGCATTGCCGTTCAACAACCAGATCTACACGGAAATCTGAGCATGATTAAGATCACCGAAGACAACGACCCATACCTGTTCTCCATTCACACGGCGCACGGCGAGTTGGTGATCGACTATATGCTCATGGCCACGGAGATGACATCCATCGCCAAGGAGTTGAAGGCGTGTGAAACGGCGGGTGACAGCGAGGCGCAGTTCATCCCCTTGATCGGTGGCGTGGTTCGGCGCACCGCCCGGAGCGCAGACGTGGCCGCCGCTTGCACAGACGGCGAACTCGTGGCGGCGTGGAGCCGTGTCACGAGTCACATGGATAAAATGGGAAAAGGCTGAGGCATCAGGCACGGTTTCTCGCGGTCTATGGCCGGATGCCCCATGAGATAGAAGACTGCGACGTTCGGATGGGGCTAGCGGTGAATATGCTGTCCATCGATGCGGCTTCGGCTATGGCTATGGCGAACGGAATCGCCATAGCGTTCGGCTCGGAGGACGCAATCGAATCGACGCTGCGAAGCGTCGGGATGCCGGAAGCGGTCGTGCGGTCATCGGTCATGGAGGCGTGGAGAGCGCGTCAGGAGGCGAAGGTTGCCAACTGACTCTGCTCACGTCCTCAACGCAATCGTTTCCGCCGTTCGGGACGCGCTGTCACCAGACCTCATATCACCTGTGTACCTGACGGCACGGGGGTTCAGGTATCAAGACACGGACAATCGGGCCGTGTCGATCAAGGCCAATGACGAGGATTACATACACCGCATCAGCGGCGTACCGCTCGTGTACGTCACGGTGGACGTGTCGTATGGCGAACTGCACGTCAGCGACGAGATGCAGCGCGACACGCTGCGCCTTGCAGGGAGTGGCGGGGTGGCCGAACACCTCTACAGGATTCGCGCCTCGCTCATCGGGTCGTACCTGTCCAACCTCCTCACGGTCGCCATGACGTTGGAGCGAGCAGGATCGATGGCGGTGGATGACCACAATCCTGAGTGGATTGTCGGGACGGACACCTACCGCATGGCATATACCGTGGAGGTCGCATGAGTATCGATCTGGGCAATCTTGTCATTCGCGTGGTCGAGGAGGGTGGCAAGGAGGGAGCGTCTGGCGGCGCGTCGGAACTGGCGAAGGGAATGCCTGCAATGGGGCGGGGTGGCTCACTTGGGCCGTGGGCCATCCAGATGGCGAGACGAATCGGCCTTGAAACGGCGAAGGCGGTCGCCAAGGCGAGCGGTCAGGGTAGCGGCGTGTCTGGTGCACTCACAACGGTACGCGAGTCCGTGAAGGGACTGGGCAGGAGTGCCGGGCACGATAGGAAGCGTGTCACACGCGGCGTACAGCGTGGTGACCTTGCGAGAGCACTCAATCTCAGACGGGGAGGAGTGGCGAACAATATTGTGTCTGGGGCGGGGCAAGCCCGTGGAGCGATCACCGAAATCGCAAGTGCCCGGTCAATGGCCGGGTTCGCCAGAGCGATCAAGGGAGCGTCGCGTCTGGGTGCTGCACTCGGGCCAGTCGCCATCGCCCTAGGAGTTTTCGCACTAGGCGTTGTCGCGACCATCGCCATCATCAAGACATCTATAGCGGTTGCCCAAGAAACCGTAGAGCGGTACAAGGGTCTCAACGCCACGATTGCGGTAGCGTCGGCGCAGGCACAAATGACGGTGCTGAAGTCGAAGATGTCAGCGGCGGCGCAACTGTCTGGTGGTTCGGCCCGCTACGCCAGATCGGAGGCACGTGTCTCGGCTAAGTGGGAGCAGATCATGGTTCCACTCCGGCAGATCGCCACAGCAATAGCGACCGTGTTCATGGATAATCTATCCGCAATCCTTGACGTGGTTGGCAACATCATGCGCACCATCTCGGCTGTGGCCTCGTCAACATCCGGATTCTTCACCCGAGCGTTGACAAACATACAGACCATTGGGATTGCGGGTGGGTTCCTCCACCCTGCAATGGGCCTGTTGGGTCAGATCGCCGGGTTGCTTCTTCAAGTCCTCAACACACTTCGCGGTCAGAAGAACTCATTGGCGAGCGCAGTCGTGATGGACCTCCGGTCAATGGGGGTGGTCATCTAATGGGTACTCGGCTCACATATGGGTCGGTCGTGCTTGATGCCGTGAACATCACAGAGTTCGCATCAATCCCGCAGTACGCGGAAGATCACTCGACGATGGTGACGGTGGAAAACACCGTGTACGGAACGGCGGTCATCCACGAAACAGCGAACGTGTACACGCAACTGGCGGCCTTGCGTGATCTTGTCACAACACCACGTCCTGCGCCATGCACCGTGGTCGTGGATGGTGTCACGCTTATCGACGCACGTCAGCCCGATGACAAGTGGGGGCCATTTGGTGAGTTCCGTGTAGTGCAGATCGCAGGCACTCGGTCGGTCATCGTGGCGTTCACGATCAGGTACACGGCACATGAGTATCCCAGCGGAACAAGTCACCTGTGCTCGCATCGGTGGGTGCAGTCAATCTCCGTTGACGGGAACGGGAAGATCACGCGCACGGTGAACGGGTCGGCAATCGCTAGGACATGGCCAACGCCTTCGGTGTCATCACTAGTTGCTGCCGCAACATCACGGGCGGATAGGCCATCAACAGCCAATCTTGATATGTGGCGGTATGCGCTCATACCGTACATCTACGTGGGATACAGGCGCACACAGCAGCAGTTCGCCATGTCGGAGGATGGGACCACATTGATCTACACCGTGGTGGATGAGCAGGTATTCAGGGCGGCCCCATCGGCAGTCAAGTCTGGTGACTGTTCATTCACGTTCACGCGAGACTTCAACGGGTCGATCATGGGCCGCAAGACGTTCTCGGCGACGCTCCACGGCGATCTGAACACCAAGCCGACCGACCTGATTCAAGCGGCGGTGGACCTGAGCACGGAGCGATTCACGTATCTCGGCAAGGATGCAGACTTCTTCGAGAGCCTGACCGTGACCGAGCAGAATATGCTGACTGAGAACACCATCACGTTTGAGGTGGTGGGGTATGGTGTCTCGGTTGGTGATCCGGGTGGAACCGTTCCGGCTATGGTCGGGAAGTACTTCACGTTCCCGTGGAACGAGTACAAGAGCCCAAGCCCATACGGCGACAGGAACCCGGTGGTGGCCGTTCATTACCGCGAAGGCAACTGGGTGAAGCCGGGAACGGACCAGCCGGGACACATTCCATCGGCGGCCCTCAAATGCAATGACCTCCTCAAGAGCCTGCCCACGCCGTTGTCAGGAACCATGGACTTTTGCCAGGCGCCCGACGATGAACTGAAGTCAACAGCGTCCGCGTTCATCGGCGCAAACACATATGCGTCGACCATCAACAGGAGCCTGACATCAGATACCACCGCCCCATATGTGTGGTCGCGTGGCCTGACCAAGGTGAACGTACAGCCGTCCATCGCGACCGTTGCCGCGCAGGACATCACGCAGCCAGACCTCCGATGCCAATGGGGTCGGCCAGTCGTTGAACTCATGGAGACTGCGGAATATGCTCGTCAAGGGTCACCGCCAGAGAGGTTGATTCGCCCGATGCCATATGGCGCAACGCTTGTCGATGAGACGTGGGATGTGACGAGCGGACGCCCTGACGCGAATGGGAATCGATTGTTCGTTGGTCGGTTCGTTCGGAAGTTTCGCTTGGGGGCGAATGCCGGCAACACGAACTGGACCCAGAGGACCAATGACGATGGGATGAACTATCTAGAGTGGTGGGCCAACAACGGTCAGGTGCTACCGGGATACGACGCGACGATAGTGGCGGCGGCTCAGGCGGGAACCACATCGTCGGTCGAGGGTATATCACAGCAGTTTGGGTTCCCAATCGGGAACGCTGACTATGCCTAGCGTGAACCCCAAAATCACCATTGGCGGGAAGCCGACGTACCTCCCGACCCAAGATATGTTCGCCCACGCGGAGGCAATCTGCGTCTCGCGCCTGAATCGCCTCTACTTCCCACACGGGTGTTCACGACACGCCGACGGGCTGTTCTTGATGGCGGAAGCCGATCTCGACACCATCTACGCCGCTGACACAACGACGCTCGTCATGGCGGACGGCTTTGGTGGAGAGGATATTCAGTTCAAGGTGTGGTGCTTGCCACCCACCCCGTTCTTCCTCTCGAGCGGAAATCCACGGCTGTGGGCTGTGCGTGTAGTGGACGAGAGGTATTGGTTTCAACGGCAGGGATGGGCCGGACGTGCGGGGCATGGAGGAGTGTCGGGAGAGCATGATCCACCGTGGTTGGGTGATCCGCCATATCCACCGATGGATATCGGAGGTCAGGTGGACGGTCCATCGTGGAAGTCGGTGTGCGACAACATGGTGACGCACTTGTCGGGACTCACCACGCCGCTCACGTCACCATCACAATGGACTACGACATCACTCGATAGCCCAACCGTATTCCGGGGAACCGCGTCGGGCCTCAACATGGAAGCCCAACTTGGGATGGGGGCAATCCTTGACCTCGCGGCCATCAGCCACCAATCCACGTGGGAGGTTGTGCCGTCGGCCACGGGGAACACCTACAAGCCAGTCGCGTGGTCAACGTCATGGACGGCCATGAATGCGTGGTACTCGTCCATCACAGCCGTCCTCGGTGGCTCTGTGCCATCGACGGCGACACCGGGCAGCGGCACACTCCCCGCAATCTATGGCGGTCATGCACAATGGGCGCGAAACTCCACGGTGACCGGGGTCTCAATCCACCTACCATACAAGTCTGAGGAGGGACGGATGCGACCGTATGAGGCATCCGTCACGCAGGCGTTCCCGCACATCGCATCGACAGTTCAGGGCGTGGGTCGGTGGGATATGTCATCCATAGCCGTCCAGAGGACCGCAGCAACGAACACTAGCGGCGTGGGGATCAATGCGTGGCGGTCACAGTTGGTCGTGGGTCACCCTGATGGCCCGGACCCGACACCGGGAACATACGCCACGGATACGCCGTGGACAACGTACCTCGGCAACGCGAACGATGCATCGGCTGCGCACTTTGCCCGTCGCTCCGCGCTCGCGGCCGGGCTAAAGGTGTTCGGTGGATGGCGAACAACAACGGGGACTGCGGCGTTCGCGCTCGACATCTACTATGGACTGTCGAAGGCGCGTGAGGGGCCGTACCCAAGCATGACTCTGGACCTCTCCATGAGTGACCCTCGTCTGGGCCAGAGTGGACGCATGGACGATCTCGGCCAGACACTTCACAATCGCGGAAACTGTTCGACATACAGAAGTGTCGAAGGTGGATGGGTCGTGGATGTGCCTGTGCCATCCATGCGGTCGTTCGTGGCCCGTATCGCCGTAGCAACGCCAATCGTGGAGGGTCTGGGCGCCACCAATCAATGGGACTATGACTGGGAGGAGGTCAAGACAGATACAGGAGCGTCATGGACGCACACGTCACCGCTGAGGTCGAGTAGTCCGAGTACCCTGCCGACTGCCAGAAACCTGAGGGAAGACGTGAACACGGCGACATTCGCGGGTCCGGCATTCAACTTCATGGAGCACACGGGAACGTTCGTTGTGCATCCGGTCGAGATAAACCAGTTGGTCGTGATGTGGGAGATCATCACACGCACCGGAACCATCATCTACCGATTCGATTGCGAGAACACAATCACCTGTGAGTGAGGAGATCCAATGCCAGCCGGAACCGCAGACTTGACGTTTGAGCGTGGAATCACATTCAGCGCATCCATCACGCTCATGAATCCAAACACGACGCCGTTCGACCTCACGGGCTACACGGCGAAGGCGCAGGGGCGGATGCCGTATGACGATGCGTCTGCGTCATGGGAGGCATCGACCGACAACGGGTTCATCACCATCACGCCATTGACCGGGGTGGTCGACATAGTCATTCCGGCTGCTACTACGGCGACGATGGGCGACTGGACTGACGGGGTATGGGATATCGTCCTGACGGGCGCATCGCAGGTGCTTCGTCCGCTCGCGGGTCGGTTCCGCGTGACTGGCGTGGTGACCCAATGACCGACTACAGCGTCACAATCGCCCCGGTCACCTACACGGCGACCATAAGCACGTCGCAATACCCGGTGACGATGGCGACCGGAATGCCCGGACCCGCAGGTGCGACTGGACCCACGGGGGCCACAGGTGCGCCCGGTGTGGGCATCCCAGTTGCGGGGGCGACTGGCCGTGTTTTGGCAAAGGCATCGTCGGCTGATTATGACACGTCATGGGTGTCACACGACGCCATTGTCACGGTACTTACGTCCACGGGTACATGGACACCGAATACGAATAGGTCTCTGGCGCACATCTATATTCGCGGCGGTGGCGGCGGCGGCGGAAGCGGCGCGGCAAACGCAATCGGCAATGGCGGTGGTGGTGGTGGTGGTGCAGGCGGGGCGGGGGTATGGATGACCATCCCGCTGTCACTCGTCCAAGCCAACGTCTCCTGTGTAGTTGGTGTTGGTGGCACGGGCGGTGCGTCCGTTTCGTCTTCTAATGGCGTGTCGGGTACGGAGGGTGGTGACACATCAATCACCCTATCCACCACCAACATCGTCGTGGTGAGTGGTGGTGGTGGCGGGAGCGGTGGGCTGACGTCGGGCGGCGGGTCCGGCGGAACCGCGAACACAGTCAATGGTGCGAGACTTGGTGGTGGGGGAATGGGGTCGGCTAGCACGTCTGCGGGTGGTGCGGCCTCACGCGGTGGTCAATGGGTGGGGAGCGGTGGCGGAGGTGGCGGAGGGGCATCGACCTCGTCATTCGGTGTGGGTGGGTCGGGTGGGCTTGGGTTCACGCCGGACACCGCTACGAACGGGGGTGGCGGTTCGGGTGGTGGGTCTGAGGGCGCACTCGGCCAATCCGGAGTGTCGATCTACCAATACGCAGGAGGTAGTGGCGGTGGCGGTGGCGCGGGAGCGCACGGCGCAATCAACGCCGGGGCGGGTGGCGATGGGGTCGATGGTGGTGGCGGTGGTGGCGGTGGCGGTCATTCGGCGATTGGCGGCGACAGCGGTAGCGGGGGTTCTGGCGGTGACGGTATCGTCGTGATAATCGAGGTCATCTAGATGCCCGGACCTCTCACCTGCTGCTGCCCAACCGGAACGCATTGGCAGGCCAACATCATCTATCCGACTGAGTGCGAGGCTCCATCCTGTCCGGGTGGCGACTGCTGCCAACCCGATACGACGCCACTATGCCCACTCACCCTGCACATATGTACACAGGTACTGATTGATCTTGGCATAATCGTTGCGGGTCAGACCTGCCTGTCACACGCCCCATCTGGCAATTACATTGCTTGGGTGCTGATCGATACCACCACGATGTGCCGATACTGCCTGAGCCAATGTGAGTCGCCCGGTCCGTGTACGTCATACAGCGGTACGCCGGGATACATAGAGTCGGCTTCTCATGTGTTCGTGCTTGGGTCGTTTGAGTTGCTGCCGGGTGAGGACTGCCAAGACCTGACACTACTGACACACAATAGCACGACCATCCCGGTATCACAGCCGTGGACATACTTGCCGCATTGCGCCCAATCCGGTACGGTACTGTGGGACTTGACTGGCGTCATCCCATCGACGTCCACGCAATGTGCGTCGAAGTTTCTGGATGGTCTTGGGGTGATGGCCGCGCCGTATTCGTTCAACTGCTACCCGACCCCGTCAGGATATCTGCCATTCCAGATAACGGTCGGCGGGGCGAACTGCTCCTACACTCCCGCACTTCTCGCCACGCCGTGCGTGGACCCGGGCGGCCCCGCGAGTGCGTTCGCGTACATCGGCCCCTGCTGCAATCCACCGTCGAACACGTCGGCGTTCATCGGTCACTTCGCCACGATTGATGGCTCAACTGGCGCGGATGCGTGGACTGTGACCACGCCAGTCAATGGTGGGGCGACCGTGTTGGTGGTGGTGGATTGTCCCGGGAAATACGCCATCTATCCCCCGGTTGGCGGTGGCGACACTCTCCAGATCACGGTGGGGTCTGGACTGTGCGCCAAGGCGTTCTATATCACCGGGACTGGACCATTGCTCACCTTTGCCGGGATCGCCAACTCGCTGCTTGGTGGCCGATGTGGTGCCGTGTTGAGCGTGGCGACGGATGTATGGATTGGTGACCGCAAGCCAAACCCGTCTGGGCCGCTTGATACGTGTGCGCCGGGGCCAACGCCGATTGGTCTAGGCGACCATCTGGTTCAAACGAGCGTCACGCCAATCGGGTGCTCCGCGTTGACCACGTTCAATGCCCTGACCCCGACCTACACGCTCAGCCTCAACGTGTTGGCGCAGTATCAATGGTCGAACGTCGGTAAGAGTGGGTGTGGATGCTCAGGCGGTTTCTTGGGATCCGTCACGGCGACAGGCACAAACACAGTTCCACTCAGCCCATTCCCATCGACATTCCCGAGCGGCAACTGGGTGTGGTCGGTGGATTGCACCGGGTTCAGCGGTACGGGGTGTCCACCACCGGACCCGGTGGCGTAATGGCACGACTTATCTGGTCGCCACACGTCGCGAATATGGCCTCGTATCTCAGGGCCGAGGCATCGCTTGCTTTGAGCGGTCCGCTCGACGTAAGCGTCGTGGCCAATCGTCTCTCGGCGTGTAGTGCGTGTGTGCATATGACTCGCTCCGGTGACCTCATGTTTTGCTCGGTGTGTGGGTGTGGAACGAACGCACGTGCAGAACTGTCGATCAAGGCCACGATGCCGCTTGCCCGTTGCCCGAAGGGGAAATGGGACGTGGATTCCCGTATCATCGACACACCACAGGAGGACTGAATGGCGACTCTACGATGGACTGGATCTGTTGACGGGAACTGGGGTGTCGCCGGAAACTGGTCTAGCGGCGCGGTCCCCGTGGACGGCGACAAGGTCATCTTCTCTGGGGGCGGCGTGTCCGTGACATCTGGACTGTTGCAGCCAGGCTTGGCACTCGCGGCCGTGTTTGTCACCGGAACATACTTGGGGTCAATCGGGACTAGCACGTCACCCCTTGCACTCCAGTCCTGTGTAGCCCTCACGATCACCGGGCATAACGCATCCATCTACATCGACGGGTCTCTTCCTCTTATCCGCAAGGTCGGCGGCAACGGGAGTGTGTATCTCGGCGGCAGTCTCGTGATGATGGAGTGGGTGCAGGCAGGCGGAATCCTGACTTCGCACGATGGATCAACTCTCCAAGCGAGTGCATCATTCGTGTCGAGCGGGTGTTCGGGGGTATCGATGACCAACATCCGCAGCCCAGACATGACCATCGACGGCGTGAACATCACACACGCTACGGGTGAAATAGGCACTATCCGGATCCTGTCTGGTCAACTGACCGTGACGGGGGCCGCGACAATCGCGTCGCTGCTCCAATACTCAGGGGGCGTGTCGCACCAGAGCAGCGCGATCCCGTCATCGACCGTGTTGTATGGTGGCACGCTGTCATATGGGAGCAATCCGAACCTCGGATTGTCCGTGACCAATACGACCATGATCGGTGGCACTCTCGACCTGTCAGGCCCGACAACGGCTGCGACAATCGCGTATATCGCGGGGACAATCATCCCGCCCGTGGCGGGTCAACTGGTGCTGACATGAGGATCGCACTCCTGACTATCACGAGTCTCGTCGGCTGCGGTGGTCACGCTCGCCGCATCGCGGTTGGTGCGGGGGAGATCCGCACGGAGGCTCAGTCTCTCATTCGCCACGGGGAGGATGCAGGAGATCCCGTGGTGGTGGAGGGAGCGACACGGATCGACGGCATCGCGTCCCAGATAGGAACCTCAGTCGCGTCGGTCAGCGACGATGTACCCGCATGGATAGGTGCGGTGGAGTGGATTGGCATTGCCGTCGTGGCGTTGGCGGTCGCCGTGATCCTCTGGCAGACGGGGATCGGGACGGCGATCAAGGCGGCGGTGGGATGGATTCCACGCCGGAAGGTGGCGGCGGCGGAACTGGCGGCGGATACGATTGACCCTTCACGCCCGGAGTCGGAACGCGAGTTAGTTGCCGCGCTCCGCGCCGGGGATCCAGAGTTCGACGCGGCGTATCGCCGCGCCAAGTCACGGAGCAAAACACCATGATGATTCTCGCAGACGCATCGTCCTTCCTCGGCTCGCTGTGGTTCTCCGCGCTCGCGCTCGTCGTGGGATATGTGGTGGGCAATGTCGTGCCGTTCGCCGCGCTGACCGCGATGCTCAAGCGCAAGGGGTGAGTCATGCCCCTGCCAAGCGACCGCAAGAGGCTGAACAGCGACGCTGCGGCGGTGGCACTCAGATCATCAGGGTGAGCGGTCACAGTCTGCCAGACAATGCCGCGAGGGCCAACGCCGACATGAGGCACGACATCCAAGGCATCGTGGTCACCGCGCCCATGCGTGGCGGTGGCGACCGCGTCTTGAGCAGGGGTGATCTCCTGCGCGAGGTCGCCCGTAGACTCTGACCAACGCACACGGGAGGGATCGGGTCCGTCCTTCCCACCCTCCCGTGTGCTACCCCAACCCCTCGATCTCCGCCTCCCTGCGGTCCACTTCTGCCGCAGCCGCTGCAACGCGACCGGCAGCAGACCGACAGGCGGATTTGAACCCCGTGAACTGGATGTGAGGCGCTCTTTCAGCGCACCACACAAATACCTCCTCCCATGATTGTCCCGGCAGGGCGAATCGTGTATCCCAGTCATCCCTCCAATCGATTGCCACCGCCCGTGGTGACAATGTGATCCTGAAGGTGGTGTACCCCCAGATCCCCTTGTGAACACGCCCGACCTCCGCAACAGCACAAACCACGGGGATGGATTGGACCCGTGTGCCGTTGGGGAAGATGTGAGTGTGAGTGTGAGTGTCTCGTCTCTACAACATTGACGCGGCGATCCCGAACGCCTGTGCAATCTGACCACCCTTGGTCCCGATCACGGATGACACCTGCCGCTCGTCGGCGGTCTGGTAGCCGGAGCAATGTTGCACCCAGTTGCTCGCGGCGTTGGCTGCGAGCCACATGGACGGCTTGCACCCGATCCCGCGCTCGCGGTCGAACACGCTGCTCATGTGGGAGAGCGCGGCGACCGCTCTCTCCTTGCGACGGATCTCCATCGGTGAGGACGGGTACACCGGGGTGGAGTATCCGACCTGCCGCTCGTAGACCGACACGAACAACTCGCGGATGCGGTCGTGGTTGACATTGACGCTCGCGAGAGCGTCAGCCTGTCGCGTCATGGTGTAGATGCGTCCGCGCCATTGCGACACGGTCGAGATGATCTCCTCCTGCCGGAGCAGCAACCCTGCCGTGTGCCGCCACGCGAAGCCGAGGTGTGCATCACGCTCGCTCCCCGCGTAGGTGTTGGCACACACCACGCGGGTCGAGGTGGGGTGGATGCGGAGTGACCCGCTTCCGTCGTGGCTGTTGGCGAGGAGCAGGTAGGTCCTGCACTCATCGCCACCCATCACGGTGTCCTCGCCACGCAGGCTGATGAACACCTTGCGGCCCCCGGCGAGGCTCCCGGCGGAGTCCACCCGTGGGGATGCGTCACCCGATCCAAGAGAATCCGCCATCGCCGCGAGTGTGCGGTTCTGGATGGGGCAGTACCCCGGTCCGACCAGTCCAAGCACCTCACGGGTGTCGGAGCGGACGGTCGCCTTCCCCGCATCGGCGGAGGAAACCGTGGAGCCGTCCGGGAGGGTCGCGGTGAGCAGGGTGGACTCCCAGACCTCCCAGTCCAGTCCGAGGCTCTCCAGAGCCTCCAGAGCCGTCCAGTTGCCGGGGATCTCGCGCCCCAGTCCGTGCCACCCCTTGCTCGCGACGATTCCGACGGTGTCCGTCGTGGTGATTTCGTGTGCCATCTCGATCCTTTCTGCCCTATGGGGCGATGCCGTAACCTACCATATCGGCTAGACATGTCAAGGGGGTTTGGCTAGTTTTCCTAGAAAATATCTGGTGGGGTTGTGGGGGGTGAGGGGGGGTGAGAGCATCCGGTCATGTGGGATGCACCGTGGTGGATCGATCTAATAGCACTTTCCGTGCTTTGGGTGGCGGCGGGGTGGCGCATCAGGCGACATATCCGCCAGTCTCACGGCGTGGCTCCTCCACCCGGGCGGTCGCCGCGCAAACTCCGATAGGCGATCCTCCCGGTACAGGTGCGTGTGTGACTTGATGTCGGGCTTCAGACCACGCGCACGTATGATCTGCTGCACTCGGCACTTGGTGACTCCAATCCGCTTCGCGATCTCTCTGGTAGTGATGTATTTCATTTGATCCTCAGATGTGACCCGCGCTCAACCAGTGCGCACCCGTGTACTGCTTCGCCGCGCTCAAGTGCGTCTCGGATCCGGTCGGTGTCCGGAGAGCGCACGATCTTGGTCATCTCGGTGGGGAGCATGTCTGGGTCATCGATGGTCACCGACTGTAGACCTCCGTTGCCGCAGACCGACAAGCGAAACCGTGGCGTGTCGATGCGCGGCTTCCCGGCGGCTTGCATCGCCTCCATCAACCTCTGCTTGAGCCGGGTCGCAAGGGACTCGTCGGCGGCGACGAGGTCGCTCATGCGCCGCGCCTCCGACCGACGCACCGATGCTCGTCCAAGAGCCTCGCTGATGACTGCGGCGTAGGCATCCGCCCTCTCGTCGAGCGCGATGTCTAGGTCGGCTAGCGCACGGTCGCACTCGTCCACCTCCTCCTGCGTGGTCGCCGCTAGAGCGACCTCGATGATGGCTCGCACCGATCCGGTGATCTCGTACAGGGTGGTATGGTCAGAATGGGACATTGGTGGTCACCTCCATGATGGACTGAATCACCGGAATGCAGTCGATGCGCTTGAGCGTGGCGACCGCACTCTTCCCCGCGAGCGACTCCACCTCGTCCATGAGTCGGTCCTCGCATTGCACCCACACCGCCCCGTTCTGCCCGTCGAGATGGATGGCGAGAGGATGT
>SXGR01093553.1_pt1 | contig 32055 bp, 50 predicted proteins | sample 3174711 | NCBI WGS metagenome assembly SXGR01 (sample SAMN11356860, study PRJNA531348) | freshwater metagenome | isolation source: freshwater sample F1-60 | place: China: Fuxian Lake, Yuxi | collected 2017-12-25 | reverse complement strand
TTGTTTAATTGCTTCGAGAACAATTTCTCTATCATTTTTGAGCTTATCGCTTGCGTACAAAAGCGCTAATCCGTTTTGTTTAAGTGCTTCGAGAACAATTTTCCTATCACTGCGTAACTCGTCGCTTGCGTATCTTAGTGCCAAGCCGTTTTCTTTAACTGCTTCAAGAACAACTTCCCTATCATTTTTTAGCTCATCGCTTAAGAATTCAAGTATTAATCCGTTTTGTTTGACTTCTTGAAGTGCAATTTTTTTATCTGTGATCATGTTTCTTCCTTTTGTTGTGTTGCCCCCAAAAGGGGGCTAAATTTTATAGTGTTATTTTTTTTAACTCGTAGTTAATTGCGTTAAGAACAGCGTTTTTATTTTTCTTTTCTTGTTCTTCTCTAGCTGCTCTCTGTTCTTCTGTTTCGTTAAACGGAACATTTTCAACTTTAAAACTCACGTTTTTCATAACTTTTTTAATAGCAATGAGTTCTTTAATTTTAGCAAGTTGAAAAGGATTTAAGTTCTCTTTGTGTTGCTCATAAAATTCTAAAATAGTTTTTTCATCACAACTATATTGTTTTAAAATGTAATGTTGTAAATGACCCTGTTCATCAAGGTATAAAACTTTCACAAGGGCATAAGTAGATTTTTTTGGAGCACACCATTTACCAGTGCGCGGATCTTTTGTTTGAAGAATTAAACGATCGCCGTTTTTATTAGATTCTATCCATGCTCTCTGTTCTGTTCTCATACGAAAACCCCAGGGATAATCTTTTACTACGTATGCTGTTTCTTCTGATGTGTGATTGTAAAGATAGTTTCTCATTTTTATTACCTCAATTTTTTTTGCATTTGTTTGCTTTTGTATATTCAATATAACACACACAATAATTATACACAACAAAAAATAAAAAAAAGAAAAGTTTGTGAAAAAGCTTTCTGTGTGTTAATATAACAATAGAGTAAAAAAGGGAGAAAATATGAAAAAAAAATTAAAAAAAATTACAGAAGGAATGAATTTTTACCCAACAGCACCGACACAAGATGAGTGGGAAAAACTTCCGCATGATATGTTTTTGTTACCACATATTTGGGTAGATAATATGAGATATTTATCTTCAGATGCATTTATAGTTTTGCCTCATATTGCAAATGCTCAGTTTTCAAAAGGAGTAAAACCTAGAGCGCTTACAATTGAAGAGATTTACGAATATTCCAATAAAAATGAAACAACCCTTGATTCAATAAGAAAAGCTTGTCAGGAGCTGATTGATAAGAAGTTTATCTACCCTGAAATGGTAAAGTTTTAAATTTAATACCCAACAAAAAACCCGTAGTGGTAAGCTACGGGCTATTAATTTATAGCGATCTAGGAAATCGCTACACGGTTTTAGTTAAAGATTTTTTTGGGTATTTTTGACGATCAATTTTCTATAGTGAAGCCTCTTTTTAACAAAGGAAAAATTCTATGTAACACAGTTCTATTAACAACAGTTCTATAAAGAAAGGATCAATAAAGAACGCTTCTATAAAAGAACGGTTCTATAAAAGAACGCTTCAATCGTAGCATATCGTCGTTTTTTTACGTTATACGATAAATTCTTTTAATAGAACCTTTTAGTTAAATTTTTAATTTTAGGTATCTATGTCATACAAAGATTTCCACGGAGATTCAGAGATTGCGATCAATTATGGGGTTAACGCCGCAATAATCTATAACCACATATGTTTTTGGATCGATCACAATAAACTTAAAAACAAAAACTTTCATGATGGTTCTTTCTGGGTTTTTCACAGCTATACAGACTTTCAAAATCGATACCCATTTTTAACTTACGACATGATAAGAACGGCAATTACTAAATTGACCGAAGGTTGTACAAGTCATATCACAAACAAAGTCGTCCCTCCACTTTTGAAAAAAGGCAACTACAACAAAATGAAAGCGGACAAGACCATTTGGTATGCGCTTATTGATGAATCGAAAGTTGGACTTACTTATGAAAAAACTGAAGAAGACAAGCTTGAAGATGTTCAAAATTATGAACAAATTGTAAAAGATGATACTAGCGTTTCCCTCGAGGCTCAGAGACACTGGGTTTATTCCCAGAGGGGTTATGAACAGGATTTACGAGACACTGGGTTTAAACACAGTGGGGTTATGAACAGTCAAAAAAAGATTACTAAGGGTTTAAACCCAGAGCAATACAGCAATAAATTACGCAGTAATAAAACAGCTGGCACGTGCGTGCGCGAGGCTGGGGCTGCTTCTTTACAGAAGATTGGCTTTGATTATGAAGCTGGAGTGTTCTCGAATGCTGAAGCTGTAAAGGAGGAGTTTGAGGGAAAGTACAAGGAAAGGCTAGAAGCTAGAGGGATGTACATGGAAGATGTATACTTCGATGCTTGCGATTTGATCAAAAAGGGATTGAAGGTTGAACGCTATGGAAGCTTTTTAGAGAGCTTTTATAGAGATAGAGCGTTCCCTTGGATTCGAAACGAGATGAAGAAAAAGCACGAAGCAACATTGACAGCTGAACAGATCAAGCAGGGTAGACAGAACTATGAGTTCTACTGCTCTTTGCCGTACAACAAGCTTTTAGAATTTCGAGATCTACACATCAAAGTCAAAAATCGCGATTACGAATGTTACGTGTACGCTAATCCCGAAGAGTTTAAAAAGTTTATGGATAAAGCGTTTGGGGAATCGTATGTATAATTCTAGAAGATCAAAAAACATCGCTCCAGAGCATCCTAAGGACTTATCTCAACAAAAACGACTCATCACAGCTTTAAACGAAAAGCTCTTGTCTATGGGCTTAGAAACACCATTCTTGCTTGAAGACTATTGTGTTATCGTTACTGTGCGTAAAGGGTTTTGCTATGTGATTGAGTTGAGTAGCGAGAACTTTAGAGCACAGGTAGAATTAGCAGTGAGGACTTTGTTTCCAAGCAAATCAAACGAGATTCTACGTATCGTGAAATAAGGAGTTTGAATGAACAAACCCCCCGAGTTCCGCGAGACCCCCCTTTGGAAAAGCCAGCAATCAGCCTCAGCCTCAGCCCTCAGCAAAAATTACTTACTGAAGCTTGATAAAAATTTAGCTAACGAGCCTAGAACGTTTAACCAAGAATCATGCATTTGCTTATCTCGGTATCTGCGTTGATGTTCATAGTTTGAACGTGCGATATCTTCTTCGCTAACACCGTTAAGTGATTCCAAATAATCGCCGAATTTTGTGAAGAATAATTTATTTTTCATAAGACCTTCCTTTTATCTTAATTAAGTTGCAGTAGACTGCTTTGATAACTCTAAATTATCATAGTTCACTTTTTTTATGCAAACATTTTGTGATTTAAACAAATACAGTTTACTTTTAAGACGCTTTACTTTTAAAACGCATATCAATATAATAAAGAGCAAAAACAAAAGGAAGAACATGGAAGAGTCAACAGCAACAGTAAAGATAAATGCAGAGCTTCTTAAAGAGATCAAAATATACTGCGTGCAAAAATCTCTAAAGCTTAAAGAAGTTTTTGAACTTGCTTTGAAAGAGTACAAAGAAAGACACTTGAGCTAATGAGAGATCTGCTATTAGATCAACGCTGGCGTCTTGAAAACTTATACAAAATAGTTGACAAGCAGGGCGAATCAACTGTGTTCAAGTTCAATTGGGCTCAAAAAGAAATTTACTCTCGTCTACACACATGCAACGTAATACTAAAAGCACGGCAGCTCGGCATATCTACGTTCTGCTGTCTCTATCTTCTTGACGAATGCTTATTCAATAAGAACTTTACTGCTGGCATCATCGCTCACACTCGTGAAGACGCAGAGTACTTATTCAAGCGCGTTAAATACGCGTACGACAATCTCCCCGCGGTTGAGACAAGTGAAGGCATCATCGATCTCAAAGACACGTTCAAAGCGCGCTCAGACAGCGCAAGAGAGCTTAGCTTCATCAATGGCTCTATGATACGCGTCGGCACATCTATGCGTTCAGCAACTCTTAACTTATTACATTTAAGCGAGTTCGGTAAGATCTGTGCTCAATATCCGTCTAAAGCTCAAGAGATTATTTCGGGCTCTCTAAACACAGTCGCAACGGGTCAAAAAATCATTATAGAATCAACGGCTGAAGGAAGCTCTGGACACTTTAAAGATATGTGCGTTCTTGCTGAAGAGAGACGTAAAGACAAGACAAAACTATTAGCTAGCGAATATCGTTTCTTCTTCTTTCCTTGGTACTTACATCATGAGTATCAGCTTCGCGAATCTGTCTATTACACTCCCCGAATGCTCGAATATTTTGAGTCTCTCAAAGCAAAAGGCATCAACTTAAGCGAGTATCAAAAAGCGTGGTACGCTCAAAAGTACGCGATTCAAAAAGACGCTATGCTACGTGAATACCCGTCTACATCGACAGAAGCATTTCAAGCGTCCACAGAAGCGCAGTACTATACTCGTTACATCAATCAAGCAAGAGACGAAAACCGCATCGGTAACTTCCCCTATGACTCATCTTCACCTGTTCACACAGCGTGGGATCTAGGCTACTTTGATTCAATGTCAGTATGGTACTTTCAAGTAATGCCTTCTGGAGATCTACGCATCATAGATTTTCACGAAACAAGTGGTCAATCACTTGCTGAAAACATTCGCATCGTACAATCAAAGCGTTACGTGTACGGCGAACACTTTGTACCCCATGACGCAAAAGTTCACGAGATGTCGACAGGTCTCACACGCTTAGAAATCGCTTACGACCTTGGTCTTAATATGACAGTACTTGATAGATTACCAGTGCAAGACGGTATCGACTTAGTGAAGACATGTCTTGAGCGCTCATTCTTTCACGAAGAAACAACAAAGATCGGTCTAGATCATCTCGCAAACTACTCAAGAGAATGGAACACTAGCTTAGGAAGACCAGAAGAACGCCCCCGACATGACGAGCACAGCCATGCGTCAGATGGATTTCGCTATCTCTGCAATGCATATAAAAAGTATTTTGCTGACACTCGTAAGCAAGTAGAAGAGCAACGTTCAATGCCAGCAATTTTTGATACTGAGCGTTTCCCGCTTGGACAGCAAATGTTTTAAAAAACTCTATCGTCTTTTCTATTCATAGACAGCGCTTCTTAAAATTTGCTAACTTATAAAAAAAAGTTGGTAGTGAATGTACAATCTTTCGGAAAGACTACAATCTAGATTTTATAAGAGCGGTGATAAGACAGACGTACTAGATCGCATGGAACGATCGTACATGAACTATGTCGTTGTCAATCAAGCTTTTCAAGCAGAAGCAGACTTAGATACACGCTTCTACGCAGGAGATCAAACACTCTGGTTTGAAATCTATGGAAACTCTCCATACTGGGGCCAAAAACGCTATTACTTTAACATTATTAAACCAGCCGTCGAAATGGTTACAGGTTATCAACGTCAGCATAAGAAAAGCTTATCTTGCTCGGCACTATCAAAAAAAGCAGACGTCGCCGCACAACAACTTTCAAAATCTCTTATCTGGTCATTCGAACAAGCTGGCGGTCATGAAGTCATCTCTAAAGCATTTGACGGCGCATGTATTCAAGGCCTTTCGTTCATTGATATAGACGTGTCGTACGAAAACGATCCTGTGAACGGTGACATCATTCTTTCAAATGTACCTTACAACTACTATTGGATTGATCCATTCTACAAGAACTTTGACATGTCAGATGCAGAAAGCGTATGGCGTCGTCAAGCACTGACTAAAAGCCAAGTCAAGCGCATGTTCAATTATCAACGCGATGAAGAAGTAGATAAGCTTCAACCAGTCTATCAAAAAGATGGCAAGTTTATTTTCATGCCAGAAAACTACTACATGCGAGATATAGGGCTTTACACGGTAGACGAGTACTATTACAAAAGCTCACGACAAGCTAAGTTCATCGTCGATGCGAAGACGGGTCAGACAAAAGAGTGGACGTCATCAAATCAAGAAGCGCTTGGAGATCTTTTGGGCTTATATCCTGAGCTTGATATTGTTGACATGGATGTTCCGACAGTTGTATATAACATAGTCGTCAACGGGGTAGTATTCTATTCTGGCCCGCACCCAACAGGCCTAGACTGCTACCCTATGACTCCCTGTTATGGGTTCTACAATCCTGAGCTCACGAACTTCGCCTTACGTCATCAAGGCCTCGTCAGAGGTATGCGTGATAGCCAATTCCTCTATAACCGTGTTCTCATCAATACAGCAGATCAGATCGAGTCTCAAGTAAACTCTGGTTGGAAGTATAAAGAAAACGCTGTCGTCAATCCCGAAGATCTTAAAAAGGGCGGTAACGGTATCAACGTCAAAGTCGCTAAAAACGCGAACATGTCGGATATCGAAAAGATACAACCAACCTCCCCGAACCCTGGTTTAGCAGGACTTCAAAACGAACTAAAGAACCTCGTCTATCAAACAGGTCTCGTAAACCAGGAACTCATGGGAATGGCAAAAGATGACATCCCGGGCATTCTTGCTATGGTTCGTCAGGGTGCTGGTCTTACAATGCTTCAGCGTCTCTTTGATCAACTTGACTCAACGCAAAAGCTTGTCGGGGAGAAGATGCTATCGTGTCTTCAAAACAACTGGAAGATCGGCAAGTATCAAGATGTCGTTGGGGAAGAGATTGACCCGATGATTCAAAACAAAACGTTCACTAAGTTCAACATTGTTGTTGATGAAGTCGCTTTCACAGACAGCCAAAAGCGTCTACAGTTCCAACAGCTTGTACAACTGGGTCAACTAGGTGTTCCAGTCCCGTCGAAGCTCTATATCGAAAACTCTCCACTCATCGACAAAAAACAACTCGTCGACGCTGTAGCAGAGCAAGAGATGATGGCGCAAAGAGAAACACAAGTTCAACAACAGCTACAAACTCAGCGCCAGATCATTGAAAATGAAAATCTGATGGCAGACGTCAAATCTAAACAATCTCTTGCTGTCGAAAGATTAAATAAAGCTAACCTTGATACTGCTCTATCAGCAGAACGTATCACTCAAGCACAAGCAAATAAAACAAAAGCAAACCTTGACCTCGTCGAAACTGCTCTACGTCTACAAAGCTTAGATTTATCCAACCTCAAAGAGCTTCTGAACGTTCTTGAAACAATTAAAACAAAAATTGAGCCAGAACAAGATTTGGGGGTTGAAAAAATAAATCAACAGTTGTCAAATGTAGTTAGTCAAGTCCCAGGTCTCGCCCAAGACCAACAACAATAAGGTGCATTATGAAAATGTTCGCAGATCATGATGAATACGCCAACATGCCTCAAGACGTTAAACGTATGAAGGTTGGTCGTGCTGGTAGTCGGGGAGGGGATTCAGCTTATGCTATTCCTGATGATACGATGAAAGAAGCAGACGATATCGTTGCGTATTCAGCAAATCAAATCAAAAAATATGGTACTTCTCAGAAGTAATATATTGGTTAGTAGCCCTGTTGCATTTATCTTCCTTTTTGCTCAGGGCTATTAACTTTTAGGACTCTATGCTGTTTGAAACCTTCATCCCCTTTTTACCAAAAGCTTGGAAAGTTCAAAGATCCAGATTCATCTTTTACAATGTCAACCAAAACTACATCGATGACGTGAAGCGCTTTATAGTTGAGCGCTTTCCTTTTCCTCCCTCCGACAAACCAATAGCAATCGATTTCGTGCATATACTGCCTTTTCCTCAGACCATACAAAAAAAGATCTTAAAAAATAAGTTCCACGAAGAACTATTCCATACCAAAAGACCTGACACCACAAACCTTAATAAGCAAATGGAAGATTGCCTAACTGGTATAGTATTTATTGATGACAAACAAGTTATTGAAATTTCAGGTAAAAAGGTATACGGTTTAGAGGTAGGAACAGAAGTAAGAGTCTATGAAAGAGGATAAACAACATCTTATTGAAGAACTGTACGCTTACGCAGACGACCACAAGAACCTGATTCTACGTGAATTCATTGCAGAGCAAAGGTTATCTCAAAATAGATTTACAACACTTTTATCGAAAGATCCTGATCTCTTAGAGGCTTATCACTACGCACGTCTTAAAATCGGTATACGTAGAGAAAAAAAGGCTTTAGAAAACGAAATCAACGCATCGGTGTATAAAGACTCACAACCACTTTACGATGATGATTTGAAAGCTTGGGAAATAGAAAAGAAAAAAGGGTCTATCTCAATTGATGACGGATTGAAGAAACTCGAAATAATATACGCAAAGGCGACAAGTGATTCTCCAACTAAATCCGATCATCTCGATGATGACGAGTAAAGGCCACGGCTACGCAAACTTTCTTATGGACTCAGGCGAAGAAGGAGATCTTTACTGGATCGTTTTTTTAGATAATTGTGAGATTTGGACATTTAAAAATAGCGAAGTAAGACTTTCTAAAAATATAAGTTTAGGTCGTAAGTAGCTAGAAAACTTCTCATGTTTTAATTTGTATTCACCAGATCGAAAAAGCTGGAGGGGTTATGATTGTTTTTCCCGACAAAAGCAAAAGATTGATTGTCGTTGATAACATCAAAATACTCTATTCCAAGATAGAAAAAGACCCAGAAGGTTGGATATCTTTTACTGTCTATAGCCCAATACCTTTTGATCTGGTAGAAATAGAAACCATTGACCAGCAACTATTCAAAGCCTGGTTTAACGGTAGAATATGGGAAGGATACAAAATAAAGAATTCTCCCCCTGTAATGAAATGGCGAAGGATCAAGGAGCGTTAATATGATGCATGGCTACATGGACAAACTTAAAAAGTCTTTAGGTATGGGTAAAGCAAAAATGAAACAATCACTTAAAGTGAAAGCAAATGGTTCAAAAAACATGGAAAAGGTATCTGGTGCAAAAACTTGCCCTGGTGTATCGAAAATGGAAAAGGTTTCTAAAAAACTTTCTGGAATGAGCAAAGAGCATGCAAAAGAATACGCAAAATATTCACCTGCACAATTGAAGAAACACATGAAAGGTGAAAAAATGCTCCTTGGTATCAAAATCATGGCTAAAAAGAAAAAGTAATATGGAAAAGTGGATTCAAAAAGCACTAAACCCAAAATCTAAAGGCAAACTCCATAAAGCACTTAAAGTACCTATGGAGAAAAAAATACCTATTGCTAAACTAAAATCAGCTGCAAAAAAAGGTGGCAAGCTCGGTAAAAGAGCAAACCTAGCTCTAACCCTTAGGAGCTTTAAACGTGGGAAATAGTTCTCCAAAACCAACGAACCCTGCTTTATATGCACGTGTCAAAGCAGAAGCTAAGAAGAAATTCAAGGTGTACCCATCCGCATACGCCAACGCTTGGCTTGTAAAAACATATAAAGCTCGGGGAGGGGGTTATGAGTCTTAAAAAATGGTTTGCTGAAAAGTGGGTAAACATCGGCAAGAAAAAAAAAGATGGATCGTTTGCCCCATGCGGTAGACCAAAAGCAAAATTAGCCTCCAAAGGCTATCCCAAATGCGTTCCAGCAGCAAAAGCAGCATCTATGTCGCCTTCTGAAATTAAATCAGCTGTAACGCGAAAAAGGGCTAAAAAACAGGGCGTAAAAGGCAAACCTACGATGGTAAAGACCTATGCATCTAATCGCTCTAAATCATCACGCTAAAGCATTCGGAGATTCACCATGGCTAAGACACCAGCTTGGCAACGTAAAGAGGGAAAATCAAAATCAGGTGGACTCAATCCCAAAGGAATTGCTTCCTACCGTAGAGAAAATCCAGGCTCTAAGCTTAGTATGGCTGTAACAGAGAAAGACCCAGGGCCAAAAAGAGCAGCACGTAGAAAGTCCTATTGCGCTAGATCCGCAGGACAAATGAAGATGTTTCCAGAAGCGGCAGCAAATCCAAAATCTCGTCTAAGGCTAGCTCGTAAGAAGTGGCGGTGTTAATCGGCAGTGAAAAGGATAGTCTAGCGTTTAGTCATAAGCCGAGAATGATGGCTGAAAAATTCAGTAATGCGCTAGATTTTTTTTGACCTAGTTTATGCTTGATTATCTACTCTTTAGCTTTTAGAGGTCAAAAAGTCGCCAAATGGTTTGGTAATAGAGTAGACTTTTTAAAAAAAAGAGAGGTAAAAACCTCTCTAATAAAATTCCAAAAAACACTCAGGGCGTTACTCCTTTCCCATTACTGGGTGTAAATAAGTTCTGAATATTTTTCATCAATCTGATGATTGATAAACGTAATATATCCATAAAGACAAAAAAAGGAAACAAGTAAAAAAAGAATATGCCACCCACTTCTTTGTGGATGGAACGCGGAGTAAACGCCTAGGGAGAACATTTTAAATAATGAGTTTAACCTTAGATGTAGCATCTCTTTTAGGTTGCGTCAAGTCTTCTATCTTTTTCCCTGGTGCATCCCAATAAATAAGAGTCCCATTTTGCATAGCAGTAATAGCAGCCATGTAGGGTTCTACCCATTCAGGCTTAAATAAATCCCAATTCTTTTTGAAATAAACCGTGTCCTCTTGCTTAGGTAAGCTATAGATGAAATACAAGCACTCTTTTTGATTGTCGTAGTAGTAAAGATCTTGGCTCCAATCGGGTTCGGGTTTTGTTGATCTGACAAAATACCGAGTTTTGATAACGTTGGTATTGGTGTAGTCATTTTTGCTAATCACCACGATATAATAACCTTGGGGGTCATAGTTACGATGTTCAGCAATTATCTTATCCATCATCTTTTGGTGATTCTTTTTTTTCTCATCTACTATCTCTTGTACTTGCAACCTTTCTTGAGTGCTATAAGCATTTGCTGATAGTTCGGAGATATTGATTTCTTTGGTATTTTTTCTGCCTTCTACGAGATCTATTTCTTTCATATCTTCCTTCAAAGCTAAAGATTATATAACAAAAAATTGACATTAACAGTAGGTAAAATTAATTTAGTGTTATCTTGTTCGGCTAGGCGTACCCTAGACAAGCGAGGCAGTAATAATCCATTCGCCAAGGAAAAGCTCATGAATGACGAAGAACCAATTGATGTGTTAGAGCAAGAGGTGTCACATCAGCCTCAAGAAGTTCAAGAGCCTACGCAAGAGGCTCAAGTTCAAGAATCTAAACAGGATCGGAACTGGAGAGAAATGCGTAAAAAACTCGAATACTACGAGCAAAGATTAGAAGACTTTGAAAAAAGACAGCCCACAGCAGTCAGCCGTCAGCCTCAGCCAGAAGAAGAGGATGTTGCTTTAGCAGACGATGATATCGTCACAGCGAAAGACGTAAAGTTGCTCGCCAAGAAAATGGCTAAAGAACTCTACCAGCAAGAAAGGGTGAAGTTTGAAGCGGAGACAGCAGAGGACAGGCTTAGATCAAAGTTTACTGATTTCGATGACGTGGTAAGCGAGGAAAACGTTAGAAAACTCATAAAAGATGAACCAGAATTAGCGAAAGTCTTAAGAGCTACTAGCGATCCTTATGCGAAAGGAGTTGCTGCGTACAGGTATATCCGCACAATGGAAAGGGCAAATCCAGAAATTGTGGATAAACAAACCATACGTCAAAACCTACAGAAACCGAGAACAACCTCTTCTATAAAAGAAAGTGGACTTGATCACGCAGAAGAGTTTGCCTCGGGAAGAATGACGACAGAAATGCGTCAGAAATTGTATGAGGAAATGCGAGCAACTCAGGGACGTCGCTAACCAATAAAGGTTAGATATGTCTATTACAACAACATCTACTCTGCCTCCACAGGTTCTTCTATCATTTTCGATGAAATTGCTCAGTACTCCTGTGCCTTATTTCATCCATACAATCGGCGCGGATTACAGAACCATGCCGGCAAATGGTGGAACAACTCTGAGGATGACCAGATATAATCCATTGGCAGCAGCACTTGTGCCAATCGGTAACTCGGGACAAACTCCCCCAGCTCAACAATTAACCGCTGTAAACATTGACGCGGTTGTTGGATTCTATGGAACATACGTAGAATTAAATGAACAAGTAACACTTCAAAGACAAGATCCTGTCCTTAACGCAGCTGCGGAAAGGCTCGGTGTCAGCTTAAGACAAACAGAAGATGAACTTACAAGAGATCGTCTTCTTTCTACCATGTCACAGGTAAACTGTACTGGTGGATCAAACGGTGATAACCCAACAGAACTAACATTCTCTGATGTAGTGAATGTAGTTAAACAACTTCGTAGCAACAATGCGTACGAGTTCATGGAAGGTATCATTGGCGAAAATCGCTTCGGCACATCACCGACGCGCGACGCCTACCTGGCAATGGGTTCGACTCAATTGCAAGGTCAGTTCGAAAACATTTCTCAATTTACCTACAAATGGAATTACCCATCCGTTCAATCCACCATGCCATCGGAGTATGGCGCGATTGCAAACGTTCGCTTCTTGCTCTCCTCAATTGGAGCCAAGTTGCCTAACGCTTCTGCAAACGGTGCGGATGTGTATCCACTAATCGTAATCGGTAGAGAGTCCTATTGTATCGTTGAACAAGATCGTTATAGCTCTTCGTTCATCTATAGACCGCCAATCTTCTCTTCTCCACTAGCGCTTAACGCGACAGTGGGTTACAAGATGGCCTATGCTGGTGTTATCACCAACGATGCCTGGGTATTCCTACTTAACTCAACGCTTTCATAAGGAGATAGAATATGGCAGTATTTGGCAACTTTGTCTCCAACGGTGTATCCGAATTATTGGATATCGTAGCGGGAGCAAAATATCTAAAACTAACAAACAACAGTGCAGTAGGACAATTTGAGTGGTATGAAGGCTATGCAGCTGATACCGCTACAAACGTAGCTACAGGAGCCGCTATTACATCAGGTGGAGTAACAGCGTTCCTTTCAGCTGAAAGTAACTTTGCAGCTCAAAAAAGCATGAGTGCGCCATTTTCTGCATCAGCAGGATTTGGCCAAACAACAATCACTGTTTTGAACCATGGTTATGTTGCTGGTGATATCATCAAGATCACTAATACAACTAGCATGAGACAAATTGGTGGAATGTTTTTCCAAGTTGCAATTGTAGTTGATGCAAACAACTTCAAGATCAATCTGGATTCATCAGGATTCGCATCACAAGCAACAGCTGGTGTTTGCCAAAAACTGATTGTTCCTCAATTGTTCGAACCAAGACAGAGATTCATTGTAGCAATCACCCTTGGTGCTACTACAACAATTAAAACATCTGTAGATCACGGTTATTCCGTTGGTCAATTGGTAACTCTTCAAGTCCCATCAGACTTTGGATCAGTACAATTGAATGGTCTTAGAGGAAGAATTTCTTCTGTACCAGCAGATGATGAATTTGTGGTTGATATTGACTCATCTGCAGCAACAGCTTTCGCATTCCCAGCATCTGGGGCCGTGCCGTTTAGCTTTGCTCAAACTGAGCCAGCAGGATCACAAACTACATTGGCCCAAGGTAACGTAACTCCAGGAGCTTCGGTGAACGCAGGTGTTCGCGGACTAGCTTTAGGAGCAAACGTATTGGGTGCTTCAGGTAATGAATTCTATTGGGTTGCATTGACCTAAATAACTCGGGGGGTGGGTAACTGCCCCCTTTAACTTTAAAAGGAAAATTATGACAGTATCTGCAATCGTTCATAAAGAACACGATATCATTGTGAAATCAAACGCTAACCCGTTACCTAGCGATGAGAAAAAAAGAAAAGAAGAGTTAAATAAGCGTATGCATGAGGACTTGAAGAAATTTCCTTGCCGTTTTATTGATCTTCAAGCACCTATGACAGGCTCTATCCAATACACTCTACAACTCTATCCAAATCAACCTGAGATTAGACAAAAACTCTTATCTGGAAAAACATATGAGCTAACCAAAATGGAAATTAAACATTTGATGGATAGTAAAGTTCCAAAATATGATTATGTCACTGATCCTGTTAGTGGATTACAAGTCCATAAACAAGTAGGATATGAAAAAAGATTCTCTGTAGAGATACTTCCTGAGGGGCTATGAGTGCAACGCTACAACAAATAAGGACAAAAGTTCGAAGGATTACGGCTTTAGACACTCCAGCTAAGCTTAGTAATGCGAACATAGATTTTTACGTGAATACGTTTTATCTCTATGACCTCCCCGAACAAATGAAACTGTTAAACCTCAAAGAAACGTACCAGTTTTATACCGAGCCTTTTGTTGCTAGCTACTCTTTCCCAAAGAATGACTATACACTTGTAGAGCCATTGATTCAGGTTAATGGCTATGAGACACAATGGTTCCAAGATCCTCTTATTTTTAATCGCACCTTCCCGACTCTAAATGTAACACAAAACATCGGAACAGGTAGCGGTATCTCAGGCCCATTCACCGCAACTCTGGGTACTAGCCCAGTCCTAGCAGGTTATACAAACGGTGTTGGAACAATTGTTTCAAACGTGATTGTTGCCTCTATTGATATCAACGGAGACTCAATCGTTTTAAGAGATAATGGTCAGGGTTTATTTTTAGATTCCAATGGAGCAATTGTACCCTTCTGTGCGATCAACTATCTAACGGGTGTAATTGGTATTACTTTCCCTATAGGAATCGAAAGTGGTGCTGATGTGAATTGTACCTACTACAGCTACAGCGCTACAAGGCCTACATCAGTTTTATTCTTTGAGGATACATTTACGTTCAGACCAATTCCAGACCGCGCTTATATCGTCAATATGAACGTCTACAAGAAACCTACGGAACTTACAAACCCTACAGATGAACCCGTATTCAATGCTATATGGCAACTTCTTGCATTTGGAGCAGCTCAGAAGATCTTCATCGATACAGGAAAACTTGACCAAGCACAAGCCTATCAACCCTACCTTGAAGAGCAAATGGATCTTGTGAGAAGAAGAACATTAAACCAACAAGATGTGCAGAGAGTGGCAACGTTATACTCTGCTCAAATGACAGGACAATTTAGTAACAATAACTTTTTCTTTTAGGATGAAAGTATGACTTACACAACAAATATCCCTCTTTCAGCCCAGAAAATCAAAAATACCACATCCCTCATACGAGCAAACTTTGACAACTTAGCTGCTGGATTATCGAATGATCATGCTGATATCAATGATCCAACCTCAGGGACAAGACTAACACATGACAAAGTCAGATTGAATGTACAGGGGGCTGCACCAAGTACAACAGCTACACAGATTGCACTATATTCAAAAAACGTTTTGTCAAATGCAGTAAATTATCCTGAACTTTTCTTGAGAAGAGCAAATAACGGTACTGAAATACAATTTACTAGTGGTGGATTGTCACCTCTTTTAGGTGGGGATTATTTAAATCCTCCAGCTAATTCAACTGGTTATACCTTTTTACCTGGTGGACTAGTTTACTACTGGGGAATTGTGACAACAGGATTTGATAACAATAATCCTAATCAGCTACCACCAATAGCTGGAAGGGTGATTAAAAAAATATATTCTTTAAACTGTCAACCTTGGAAAACTGTTCCACTTAATCAAACATACTTCTATTTCGTGAATCAGTTAAATGTAACGACAAGTCCCGCAACTTTTAGAGTTTTGCATTTAAGACTTGATGGTACTACTGGGTCAGCAGATGAACCAACTATATTTCAAGCAATCGTTGAGTTAGCTCCATGAGTGTAAATAATCTCGTTATTTCAGATTTCGCAACAGGATACCAAACCAACATCGCCTCAGCGAAGTTGTCTAACGATGCATTTCCCACACTTGAAGACGCTCTTATCTGGCGTAACCGACTTAAACAAAAAGACGGTGTTAAGTTAGTTGGTAGATTAAGACGTGAAATTGAATTTACGTTGGGTTCTACAGATGGAGCAGGTGCATTTAGTGGCAATATCATCACGATTGCCTCACTTGAAACAACTGCAAACTTTGAAGGAGAATCCTTTAGCATCGTCATAGGTGCTGCGACTCTTACCGACAATGGTCTCGGTGTTTTGGCTGGCGGTGGAGCAACAGGCACAATCAATTACGCTACAGGTGCTATAACAATCGCTTCAGCTCCAGCAACAACGTCTATTGTCGCTACATTCGCCTATTACCCTGGCTTGCCTGTCATGGGGTTACCAAACTTTGATACCACTCAACTGAACATTGAAGAGAACATCGCATTCGACACAAAGTACGCCTATAAGTTTGTAACTACACAATACGAGGATGAAAGCTTTTACAAAAGCACGAGCACTCCAAGGCCAGCAGTAACATGGACAGGGGCAAACTACCAACAGTTTGACACGTTTAACTATCGTAATGTTCTTTGGACGACCAATAACGTTCCTGGACAACATGTAATTGCTGTAACTGTTTCGGGTTTTGCTTCACCTACAGTAACTACCACAGCAGCACACGGCTTATCGAATGGAATGGTAGTATCGTTTGTGTCCTCAACAATAGTTGCTGGAATTATTGCTTTCCCATTTGTAATCAGCAATGTAACTGCAAACACATTTGATATCAGCCCAGCCACAGCCCCCGGCCCAGCCATAGGTGATGGAATCATGGTTGTAGGAGGTTCTCTAACTGGCACAGGAGACGGTATACGCTGGTATGATGGAACAGGATTTGTAAACTTCCAACCACCTCTCAATCTCAACGCAAATCCAGCACTAGCAGATATAGTTTATCTTAGGGGTGCTTTAGTTGGATGTGTATTCAAAGACCGAACAATTTTCTTTAACACCGTTGAAGATAAACAAAGCGTATCGAATGTAAACGCTATAAAATATCCACAAAGAGTACGTTGGTCGCAAAATGGAACACCTTTCTGGGGACAAAATCCAACTGGTCAAGTAGTAGATCCATACTGCTGGGATGAAACTAAACCAGGTAGGGGAGGTTATATTGATGTCCCTACCAACGAGTTTATTACCAGCATAGCGCAAAACAAAGACGTAGTTTTGATCTATTGCGAACGATCTACATTCCGTCTTGTATATACAGGTAATGAAGTCCTCCCATTTGTATTTCAAAAGATCAATGACCAGTTAGGTGTAGAATCTACCTTCTCCACGGTGCAGTTTGATAAATACGCTATGGGCTTTGGTCAGACAGGAGTTCATGAATCTACAACTACGGACATTTTAAGAGTAGATGAAAGAATCCCATCAGAAATATTTAAGATCAAAAACACTGATTTTGGCCCACAAAGAGTTTCTGGTAATATCAACTACTTCGAAGAGATTGTCTATTTTGCGTATCCCGATGCAACAATCACTTCTTTGAATAACGAAGCATTTCCATATCCCAATAGAATTTTAGTCTACAACTCCGTCAATAAATCATTTGCAAAATACCGAGATAACGTCACTGCGCTAGGTTATTCTTATTTAAAGATTGATCAATCCATTACTTGGAATACAGAGATTACATGGGGTGAAGCAGATTTTGAATGGGGATCAGCTGAGCAAATAACAGGCTACCGTAATTCTATCGGAGGAAATCAAAAAGGGTATGTATTTGCCTTTTTGCTAGGTCTAAACGTTAACGATGCACAACTCAACATTACCGCTGTAAACAACACTACAGGTGCACTAACTGTGACAGATCACGGTTTTGATGAAGGAGCAGCGATAAGAATAACTGGATGTGTAGGGACGTCAGGTATTAATGATTATAATTACATAGTTTCGATTATCGATAATGATACTGTAACCGTTACTAAAGCGGATGGTTCGCCTCTAGGCTGGAGTGGGACGTATCTTGGTTTAGGACAGATTACAAAAATTATTGTACCAAACGTAGTCACCAAAGATTTTAATTACTTCCTACAATCCCCTATCTCAATCCGAATCAACGAAATCGATTTCTACGTAGCCCAATCAAGCGGTGGCTCATTTGTATGCAATATTTACGACAACACCACACTCGGAAACCCCATCAATGGGGACATCACTACGAACTTAGGAACCGTTACCACAATCAACAATATTAATTATTCGGACAGCAACCTTGTATCAACAGCCCCATCACAACTTCTTATAGGAAACCAATCCCAAGAGTATGTCTGGTCAGTACTGCAAAATAGCGTTCAAGGACAATCTTTAAGAATGCAGCTAACCTTAGACACTAGACAAATTGCCAATTATGCTACAGAAAGCTACGCCCAGATGATTATACAGGCTATCGTGATCCAATTTACTTCAAGTGGTAGGTTGATCCAATGACGATTAACACAACTAACTACATCCAAGCGTTCTTGCCGAACTCTGTTGATTTCACAGATGACCCTAAATTACTCCCCGATCAATTGACTTTTATTTATAGCTTGATTGCAACCGCTGTTAATTTGCGTCAGATTGGATTTTATTTGTCAGAAGAGCAAATCACAGGCCAACAAGTTTTCACTCCAGGCAACCCACAAAGAAATCGTTTTGCTTTTAGAAAAACATTTGAATGCGGAACGTTACCGAACACAGGAACAATCAACATCGCTCACGGTATTGATTTCACAAATAGCGATCTAGAATTCTTAAACATTTACGGAGCATCTACACAGCCTACAGTTGGTGCCATACCACTACCCTACGTACAAGCTACACCTCAAGTACAATTAGACCTCACAGCGACTAACATCGTCATCACAACCTTTGGCAATTACACAGCCTATACCAAGACTCTTGTGACAATTGAATACGTCAAAAATGCGTAAACTAGTCTAAAAAAAATAAAACTGTCATTGTTATAAATAAAAGTTGAGGTTTTATGTCCATTGCTGCACCAGGGTTTCAGCCTGGCGGTTTAACTAGCCCCACATTCACACCCTCAGGTCGGGGAGGTTTGAGAGATTTTCTTTTAGGTACACCTGAACAATTCGTGCGTACTCCTGGTCGTGAAATGCTTTATGAGCAGATGATCAGAGGTTTAACGCAAAACTTACCTCGTGGATACGATCTACTAAGTACTCTCCTTGGGCCATCATCAGGACTCTATAGCGAATTCGAACAACCAGCAATCCGCATGTTCCAAGAAGAACTCGTACCAGAGTTAGCAGGACGCTTTACAGCTCGTGGAGAAGGCGGGCAAGGGTCAAGTGCCTATCAGCAACAAATGCAAGCAGCAGCAGGCCGTTTAGCACAGGATTTAGCAGCACGTAGAACTGGTATGAGAATGTCAGCACTAGATCAACTTTTCGCTCAAGCTGGACAATCGATGGCGGCAAGACCTTTTGATCTTATGCCACGTAGACCAGGTGCTTTAGAGAGTGGAGCTTTAGGATTGTTGCAAGGTGTAGGTAAAGGCATTTCAAGATTTGGCGGGGTATAGCATGACACCGAGCGTATTAGGAGGCCCTCTAGGTTTCCAACCACAGTTTACACCAACAGGTCGGGGAGGATTCTTTACAGGATCACCTGAAATGTACGGTAATATTCCTGGTCGTCAAATGTTGTATGGGCAAATGGCGCAAGGTACTTTAGGTGCGTTTCCTGGAGGATTTGACTTCATTAGCAGGTTACTTTCTGGAGATCCTGCACTTTTGCAAGAGTTAGAAGCACCTTTAAGAAGGGAATTTTCAGAACTAACAATTCCAGCATTAGCGGAAGAATTTACCAATAGGGGTGAAGGGGCGCAAAGTTCAAGTGCCTATCAACAACGACTTGCTCAAGCTGGTACTGGATTGGCACAACAACTAGCTGGACAAAGAGCAGGTCTAAGACAAACAGGACTTCAATACCTTCTAGGACAAACACAACCAGCATTAGAACAAAGACCTTTCGATATAGCTCCCCGAACACCAGGATTTTTAGAAAGGCTACTAGGCGGTATAGGAGGTACCTTCTCATGAATATTTTAAATCTACCAGCTCCCACAGCAGGAGCAGAGTTTGGACAAGCGTTAGGTGAGTTGTTAGGTCAGGGTCTTAGTACTGGTCTGGGTGTATATACACGAAATAAAGCAATGGATTATTTAAATGAATCCTTTCCAAGAACAGAAACTATAGATGGTACAAACGTAGAAGGCCCACAATTCTACACGCAAAAAGACAGAGAGCAAGCTATACGTAATGCTCCTTTTTATCTTCGTAACCAAATCAATCAGCTGATGGAACAACGGAATCAAGCTGCTGGTCAAGAGATTGAAAACGCAAACATTTATAAGAATTTAGCTACAGAGATTCTTACACAAGTTTATCCATCAGCAGACCCACAAACACAACAGCTATTTGGAGATAGAGCCATAAGACTATATCGCCAAGGATTAAATACAGCTCAAGTAAATACGATTCTAACTCAAGAGGCTAAAAAATTGGGTGATAGTGGAGCTTCTTTTGCAAAGTCTCCTGAAGTTTCATTCAATCCTTTCAAAAGAGCTTATGAAACTCTTAAAGGCACTTTTATACCTCCTGAACAACTCAAAGAAAACTTATCCAGTTTTGCAAAGCCATTTGTTGAGATAGGCGCATACGATGAGTTTAGACGTTTAGGAAGTGAGAAGAATTTTCGTCCTGTAGAGGTTGAAGAAATTCTAGGTTATAAAATTAGTCCTCAAGTAACAAGTTATCTAAGTAAAGAATTAAAAAATTTAAGACCTGAAACTTTAGAAAATCAAATTGAAGAAGTTTTCAAAATTGATCCGAATACTAATGTTGTACTTCTTAGAGAAAAGTTTGTTGATACTGGAAAAGTAGGTTTTGCGGATTTTTTAAACGCCGTAAGTAAATTACAGAATGAACAAAGAATTAAATTAGAAAAAGATCAAAGGAACCAACTGGGAGTTGTACAAAGACCAGAAAAGGATATATTGAGAAAAGCTAAAGAATTTTTAGTGGAATCACCAAAACTTTTCAAAACTAGAGTTCCATTAGGTGCTGGTAGCATGTCTAGAGGTAAAAAATGATGCAGTTAATAAGGTATTTACCAATAATTTTTGATCTTCTCAAGAAAGGGAATGATGCAAAAGACATCCTCACTAATCTTGGGAAATCAAACACTAAATTAAAAGACCTCAGTTATTTAGGTTTGACTGGCACCAACGCGTCCAAAACTCTTCAACAGCTATTTACGAATACGGAAAAAGATAGAGAAAAATATCCTCAAGAAATTTTTAACACTAAATTTGGTGATTACCTAAATAGCATCGAATCAAAAAGCAAGAAAGACTACAAAAACGCTGTTAAAAACATAGCTTCAGTGGGTCTAGCTGCTTATGGGCTCACAAAATTAGGTCAAAAGTATCCAGTGCCTGATATTCAAGTAGAAGAATATGTTGAGCCTGAAGCACAACAAGCACCTTTAACGCCACAAGCACCTGTAGCGCAACCACTTACACCACCTCAACTACCTGCACCCCCTGAAGTTGTTAGAGCGCAACCTGGTGAAATCATTACACCCCCTGTGACTCCTGAGCAAAGAGGACAAATCAAAAGGTTTGAAGCAGCTCAGCGTTTACAACCAGAAATGACCATGGCAGAAGCTAAAGCACCATCTGTAAGCCAGCCCTCAGCAATCAGCCCCCAGCCCCCAGCCCCTCAACCACAAATTGAATCTAAGCCAATTATTTTCGAAACTGAGTTATTCAAAAGTCGGCCTACTCCTGCAAATGCGATAAAGCAAGTTATTGACCAAGGATTTAGTGAAAAGTCAGTTCAAAAATTTGTAGATAAGAATTTTGCCGAATATGCAAAACAATTCAAAATTGAGACAGGCAAAGACATTAAGCAAGAAATTAAGGATTTGATTGCTTCTAAAGGTAAATTCAAAGCTCCAACAAAACCCAAACAACTGTTTACAAGCAAACAAGATAAAGAGTTACAAGATTCTGGACTCAAACCCAAGCTAAAGCCTATGAGAAAAAAACAACAAATGGGCGACTTCATGAAACAGGTTCAAGAGTCAGCAAGACCCACAGAAAGCCTTACCGCTCCAACGGATAGGCAAGCGTTCATGAATTCTATGTTAGAACTGCAAAACCTACTTAGAGGTTCCTAATGGTAGATCTGAAGCCAATACTAGGTAAACTCATAGAACAACTCCCATCCCTCATCAATGAGTTATCCCCCGAAGAGTTCAAAGTAGTACAAGACACGTTAAGTCTTGCACGTGAAAGAGTTTCCGAGGAATTGGTTTCAGAAGAAGATCGGATCCCAAAAGGTGCTGAATTTCTCTACTTATTAGCAGGAGGAGACCCCAAGGCTTTTGCAAAATACGCAAAACAAGTCCCTGACGCAAACATCAATCGCATAGCTGCAAATAAAACAACCTTGGACAATGCTTTAAATAAGCTACAAGGCAGTATTCAGATTTCCAAGGGTGAAGAGGCAGGCATACCACAAGCAGGCCTTCAAAGCTCAACTGTGTACGGTTTTAAATACAGTCCGAAAAACAAAAGATTGTTTGTAAAGTTCCAAGGCGATGGGGTCTATAAATATGACAATGTTCCCAGCACTATAGCGAAATTATTCATGAATGGTGCCTCAATGGCAAAAACTCAAGGTTCCAATAAATTTGGTGCTTGGTGGAAAGGTAAAAAACCAAGTCTAGGGGCAGCGTTAAATCAACACATCAAAAACTTAGGTTTTCCTTACCAAAAAATAAGTTAATCAACTAGTAGCCAAAAGTCGAGATGTTTGATAGATTCAAACAAAAAAAGGTTTTTTATGGCAGTAAACGTAAACGTCCCTTATGTTACAAAATTAGGCGGATTTGCTGAAAATTCTTTCTCAATTATTGTTGGGAATGGTGCCCCTACAGCAGCTTTGAAAAGAGCACCTGGCACATTTTATTTAGATGAAGTAGCACAATTAATTTATGCATCTGGTGGAGTGGTCAATAATCAAGCTGTATGGATTGCATTAGGATCATCAAGCGGTGATGTTCTCACTATCAATAACTTAAATCCTACTTCTGGAAACATTACTGTTGCGGGTACATCTAACCAAATCGGTGTAGCAAATGCAGGATCTACAGTAACCCTTTCATTACCAGTAGCAGTTACAGCCCCAGGTTCTTTGGCTACAACAACCACATTGACAGCTGGAACAGATTTGAGCGCTACAAATGGTAATATATCTGTCTCAGGGTCAGGTAAAGCATTAAGATGTAAAGGTGGTGCAGCTACTGACTTTATCGGTCAAGCAACCCTTACGGCTGGAACAGTTACAATTGCCAATACAAACATTCAAGCAACTGATCGGATTTTATTATCAGTAAGCAATATTAACGCATCGACAGCTTTAGGTTTATTAACTTTTGCAATTACACCCAACACAAACTTTGTTATTACATCAAGAAAACCAGCAGATGCAACCGCGGAAACAAATGATGTTTCTACAGTTGATTATGTTATCGTGAGACAAATTTAATGAATGAAAATATTAAACTGAAATGTGAACATCATTCAGGTGAATATTGTATAGAAATACCCGAAGGCGTCTCTTTAATAGACGCCTTTGATGCTATTGCGTTGATTCAAAAATTGATTCTTTTGAAATTCAAAGGGGAAAAGTGTCAAAAGGATTTAGAAAAAAAAGATTAATCAGTCAACTAGTAGCCAAAAGAAAGGATGTTTGGTAGATTTCTATTTAATATTTGAACGGCCTAGAGCATGACAATCAACCCATACCCACAGTTTATCAACCGACAAGGCGGATCGGGGACTAGCAATGTGACATTTATTCGCGGTTCTGGGGCACCAGTACCAAAAAATAAACAAGCAGCTGGAACACTCTACTTTGATTCTGTAAACCAACTTTGGTACATCAGTTGTGGCTATTTTCAAGATCCAATCATAGGTGAATTCACACTTTGGCAAGTAATAGGCAACCCCGCATTATCGATCCCTATCCCAATCGCATCTGGAGGAACTGCTAGCACAACATTTAATATCAATGGCGCTGTAATATCGGGGAATACGACAACTTCACCTCTTACGTCTTTAACAATGTCCAACGGTCAGTTATTGATCGGGGCAACGGGTGCCGCTCCTGCATTAGGGACAATTACCGCAGGCTCGGGTATCAGTGTAGTAAATGGGGCAAACAGCATAACGATTTCCGCATCCACAGCGACAGTTATTTGGAATAATATCAGTGCTTCACAGGCGTTAGCAGCTAATCAGGGGTATTTTGTAGATGCGACAGGTGGTGCTATATCTCTATCATTGCCCGCTACAGCTAGTGTGGGAGATACAATTAGAGTTTATAAAGTAGATTCAAGCGTTAACCAAGTTAAAATTACCCAAGGTGCAGGTCAATCTATACAACTAGGGTCTTCAGCATCGACAACGGGAGTTACTGGTTTTGTTGAAACAACAGCGATTGGAGACACTCTAGAGTTAATTTGTCAAACAGCAAATACAGGTTTTAAAAGCGGATCGGTTGTTGGGAACTGGACCATAGCTTAAATTTGAGGAAATTATGTCAAACACAAATAGACCATTAGGGCAACTGGATAACAATTACAGGCTAGATTTAGATTCATTTAATGAAGAATCTTTCAGGGGTGAATATGATGGTAATGACAACCTTATTTACAAAGGATTGGCTAAACCTGGTAGCAGTACTGCATCAGATGTATGGCAAATAGCAAAGTTAACTTATGACGGAAATGATAATTTGCTTTCGATTACCTGGCCAGAAAATGCAAATGGTGTCGCATCCAGCACCTACGATTTTAGCTGGGATGATAGAGCTACGTACACCTATAGCTAAGGAAAATTATGCCATTTAAATTCAACCCAATCACAACAAAACTTGACTTAGTTGAAGATTTTGTCGTTCCACCAAGTGCACAGCAAGATTTCGTAACCGATGCAGGGACGGCGACTTCAGTTGCTGATAGTATAAACCTTCTCGGCGGTGCAAATATCAATACAGCTGGAGCAGGTGCAACGGTCACAGTAGCTTTGGATAGCGCAGTTACAACAACTTCATATGCTACTGCGAATGCTACTACTGGATTAACAATTGAAAACAATACGATTACTGCAGATGGTACAGACGCAAACATTGATATAGGTTTAGTTGCTAAAGGTACAACAGGTGGTGTTTACTCCCCGAAGCATTTAACCATAGGACAAAATTCAAGTGTCGCTACTTTTCCTTTTGCTGGGACTAGTGTTAGTGCTTCTTTTTTGGTATCTACTGATGGTGCTACCGATGCCGCTGGTATATCTGAAATAAGACACGGCAGTACAGCGAGTCTTGGCTCTAATTTAATCTTGGGAAGATCAAGAGGAACATTCGCAGCCCCCACAATCGTTCAAAACGGTGATAGTGTAGGTAGAATTGCGTTTATTTCTTACGACGGAGCAAATTACCAGTTTTCAGCGCAAATACAGTGTAACGTTGCAGCAGCTCCAGGTGTAGCAGATACCCCAGGAAATCTATTGCTTCAAACTGTGCCTGACGGTTCATCAACTCCTGTCACCGCTGTAACCATTTCAAGTGCTCAAGTTGTTACTTTAGCTAATGCGCTACCTGTCGGATCTGGCGGTCTTGGAATCACCACAACCCCAACAAATGGCCAAATTCCCATAGGTAATGGTACAAATTACACAGCTGCAAATTTAACTGCTGGGTCCGGCATCAGCATAACGAATGCTGCGGGATCAGTAACGATTGCTTCAAGTGGTGTATCTGCAACAACTGAAGTCACAGGGACATCTGCGACGATGGTTGCCAATAACGATTACATTGCTAATAACGCAGGTTTAGTTACTTTGACTCTTCCTACAACAGCAGCTCTAGGTTCTGAAATTGGTGTATTTTATAAGGGAGCTGGAGGCTGGTTAGTTGCCCAAAATGCAGGTCAACAAATACGCATAGGAACATCTACATCGACAAGCGGAACTGGAGGTTCGTTAGCATCTTCAGCAGCTGGAGATTGTATAAAACTAAAATGTATAACCGCAGATACGCTTTTTGAAGTGTTTAGCACACAAGGTAACATCACAGTAGTATAGAGGATTTATGCCAACAAATAACGCAATCAACTCTCAAGATCCGATCCAAGTCGCGAAAGGAGGAACGGGATTAAACACCGTAGCTCAAGGGGATCTCTTAATTGCCTCAGCATCTAACACACTCGCATCCCTTCCAAAAGATACCAACTCAACTAGATACCTGTCGAATACTGGAACAAACAACGCTCCAGCTTATGCACAGGTCAATTTATCAAACGGAGTTACTGGAACATTGCCGGTTGGGAATGGCGGACTTGGTGTCGCCTCGACCACGGCTTATGGTGTATTAGCAGGAGGAACAACGACTACTGGAGCTATCCAAAATTGTGGTGCTGGGACAAGCGGCCAAATCTTGAAAAGTAACGGTAACTCAGCGTTGCCGAGTTTTGTTGCCCCTTCAAGTGTGGGTGCATCCATGGTGCTTTTGCAAACGATCACTTTTGACAACACAGCCTCATCTTATAATATTACTTCAAGTTTGAGCTCGACTTATTCGACATATAAAATAATTGGTACGAATATTCAAGGTTTTAACGGCGGTTCAGACAATATAGCTCTTAGAGTTTCGACCAATGGAGGATCATCATTTGCAACAACAGGTTATAGTGTTTATGGAGGTGTTTGGAATTTTGCCACAAACGCTTTATCAACTTTTACATCAACTGACGGAATTAGAATGTGTTATCTTGATCTAACTGGAACAAGCGATTATGTAAGTTTTGAGGCGATGTTGACAGGTTATTTAGCTTCAACAGGTATACAACTAGTTTCACAAAATGCACTAAAACCTACGGACAAAATGGTAACTAGTTTTGGTAATTATATAGGTACGGTCAACGGTCTGCAAATTATAAATATAAACGCTGTAAATATAGTGTCAGGAAAAGTTTCCATTTACGGAATCGTGCAATAAAAAAGCCCCGTACATTTGCAAAACGGGGCAAAATCTTCTAGAAAAAACCCCAGTTTTTAAGCTGGGGAAAAACCGTGACGGAGAACTTACGCATCATTACTCTATCGAATAGGCTTCAAAGCGATTTTGACTCGAACTCTATATCATAGACAAGAAATTTAGCAAGCTCTTTATCAATATGTTTAAGATCAATCAAGGGCATACCCAATAACATTTTTATTGTGTCAGAAACTTTGAGCGCTCTACTGATTGTGTAATCTTGATCTAAAGTCCCTTTTAGCTGTTGTTCTAGAATTTCATCTAAAGTTTCAGAGAAAAAAACCGATAATTCAGTTCTAAGCCAACATTCTTTTTTAGATACTTCTGATAAATGTTTCAAACCTTCCAATTTTTTGATCTGTTGAATAATTTCAGGATTATCAAAATAAAAGGGGGCTTTATCTTCGTTAGGATCAATTATCTTATTGCAATCAATAGAAAGAGACGCTTTTTGTATTTTAATCGATTCTAGAGGGGTTTTAAGGGGTTTTGAGTCAACATTGGTTTCTTCTTGTTTAGATTTGTCTTTCAAAATCGTTAAAGAAAGCGTTGGATTATCAAAATTGCAAATACAGCTATGCAATACTATAAAAAAAAGAAATTTCATACATCACCAAATAAAAAAAACATAGTCGAAGTGTAGCCAAAATACAATCCAAAAGTTAATTTTAAATTTGGAGGTTCTTTATGAACGATTTTCATTCTAGCGACGCAAGCTTTTTAGTAAAAGTGGGTATCGTTTTAGTATTAGTTTTGGGAGTTGCTTTATATTACGCAAGCTACGCAATTAAAGATTACAAACACGATAACGCTTTAGAAGAAATTATTGAGAAGGTAATTGAGAAAAACACGGGCATAACGGTAGATCTTTCACCAGAATCTCCCGAGAAATAAAAAACATTTTTCTTTTTTTTTAAAGCAGATATAAATAAAATATCTTGCAAAGGAAGAAAAAAAATGTCTAAGATTGATATATCGCAAGAGTTGAAAAATATTCAAAGTGAGATGCAACAACTAATTGAAAGTTATGAAGTTGCATCACCGTATAAAACAAAAATTACTGATTGGTTGGTGAGGGGGTAATGTACCCCCTTTTTATTTACCATTCAAAATCTGATAGGGGTTTTTCTTCTTGTACGGATTTTTGTTTCGGTGTCAAAGATTTGATGTGCTTGACTTGACAAGTGACTTTGGGGCTTGCTTCATTCTGTTTATTGATGTATGCGTTTGTTGTTAGATCCCCAAAGACGTAAACAAGTGCGTCTTTCTCGATCATCTTAGCGTATCTGTAAATGCCTTCATTTAAGTAGCATTCAACAAAAATGTAGGAATTCTTGGTTTGTAGTACTCTTATTTTCATTACGTAGAATGTTTTATCCCCAGCAACTTTTTGTTCAGCTGATTGAAAAACATATCCTACTAAATTGGCAGTTAACATGTGCTTCCTATTGGTTATTTCGTCTCTTTAAAGTCCCAGAAAAAGGATTCTTTTTTGTAGGGTTCAGCGTCAATTTTATGATCTTCGACAAGCTTTTTATAGTCATAGCTAGTGCGATAAATCTTTCTAATTGTTGTTTTAGCTGTCTTCGTCTCTTTGTGATTGATGACAGTTAATATGCTCTCTTTGAGCTTCTCCTCTTGATCTTCTAAAACTTTAATCATCTCTTTTTTCTCGAGACGAAAAACACGAAGTTTCTCAAAAAGGTCGTCCAGAAGGTCGTTCTCTTCGTGATCATGAAAAAAAACGGCGCTCAGATCTTTCACTTGCATCGATTTGATAAACTCCATTTCTACAGTTAGGAGTTTCTCTTGATACGCTAGATCCTGTTCAACCTCTACAATCGCAACGTCAAGATCTCTATAAGAACAATAGAAGATAGATTTAAGACCAGATACGAGCATTTGGTGTTGAAGCTGCGGAAAATATTTTTTTGGAACATTCCCTTTAATCGCTTCTAAATGATCTCCAACGTTGGGACATTTGATTTCAATCGCGATGTTTTTTTCCACATCATAACCATCAAAGCTAGCAATCATCCAATCATAAGTATCAGATTGACCGACAAGGGGCTTTGCGTTGATTTTGAGGCGATCATTTGCAATTGACAGGGCGTAGGGTTCTAAATCCTTTCCAGCTGTCATGCCTGCATGTTCAAAGGTTTTTGAAACACCAGTGAGTTTTTCTTCGAGAAGTTGCTTTGGAGTTTTGTAGGGAGATACATTCATAAGAATCGGAGCATCACTAGCCCCGATCTTGTTTTTTCTAAATTCAAGCCATTCTTGCGTATTTTGCTCAAGCGTTAGATGCTTCATCGAATTCTTCCTTTATCTCAATTTGTGCGCCAATAGTTAAGCTATAGTCTTTAACTGTAACTTTCCAACAAGCGCTACAGCTAGACAAGAGTAAAAATAATAGAGTGCTAATGATTAGATTCATTTTCCTTCCTTTTATCTAAAATGAGTTGTTTTATTTGATTGACGTTTTCTTCTGTCCAATTCTTAACAACTAGACCACATAGTTTATTGACCTGATCTTTTAGACCAAATTTAGCAATGAACGGAATAATCTGCTGAATCTCTTGTTCAAAGGGTGTCGGGGAGGGTGCTTCTTTGGGTTTTTTTACTTCTTGTGCTTGTTTAGGTTTATTAGATGCAACTCCATCGTCGTCTTCTTCAGCACAAAGATTGAATAAAGCAATCAAGTTGTAACGTATGGCATAAGTAGAAGCAGAACCCAGATTTTGCATGTAATTCATTTTGTTACTAAGCTCTACATCTAGCTTAATTTTAGTAGCGATATACTCTCCGCTTACGTGATATACATAAGAAGTAAGCTCCATTTTATCAATGTCTCGATCATGAATGACAGTAAGACCAACTTCTAAAAGATGCCCTTCGATTTTGTCTAAGATCTCATCAATCGTTGCATATTTATAGCCGTAGCCTGATTTATTTTTATTGATCGTGCCAAATTTTTGCTTTGCTGAAACAAGTGCTGGGATTAGATTTGTTATAGACTCAGACTTTATCATAGTTACCTCAATTCTTTGGTTTTATGTGACTTGAGTATACAAAAACACAAATTAAATTAAAACAGGAAAATGGAAGATTACGATTTTTCAAAAGAAATTGCTTTAAGAACTGCTGAAAAAAAAATAGGTCTGAAGAAAAAAAATATCTCTAGAGTTTGCGAAAAATTGAAAAGAGATACTGAGCTTTTCGAAGACTATTTGAAAAGATACGCTATCTACACACCGCAACAAAATTTAGTTGAGATGCGTAAAATTCTAGTAGCGTTACAAAAAAAGCTCTTCGTTTTACAACTTGGGATTAAAGACTTTCAAGAAGCGCGGTACGAAATCAAAAAGGTGTCTGAGTGGTAGAAGAACAAAAGCAAGAGATGATTGAAAAGATTCAAGATGTGATCAAGAAGTATCGAAAAGACGGTTTTCTTGCGATTGAGAAGCTTAAAAAAGTAAATGTCGATAAATGGGTTAAGAAGATACCAAAGAGCGATGTAGACGCTTTAAGACTTGCTTTAAGAGAAGCTAGAACACAAGTAACTGCGGCAAGAAAATTAGTAGATGCTGTTTTAGAATCTTTTGATGTATTTGAAGCAGTTTTTAATGAGTCAGTTAGAAAAAATTTAAGAACCCCGTTCAGTAATCAGCCAGCAAAAAGCCAGCCCTCAGCAAACAGCCCCTCAGCAGAAATAGAGTTTTCAAACCGAGGGAGACCTATGCGATTTAGCAAATCTACAGTTCAGCCAGCAAATCTTGAAGTAAACTAATCGCTTGTGTTTCCGTGAGTTGATATACGAAAGTCAGCCCTTGAATAATGCGTTTAAGATCACGCTTTGTTTCATCTAAGATGAGCTCTTTTTCGTCATGATTATCTAAGTAAAACATCAACCCTCGACAACGGTATTCACGTAATTTTCAATGAAATTTTCAAATAGTTGTTGTTGCGAAATTTCGTTTTGAATGCAATGAATTTTGAATTTTTTATATAGATGATTGGGTATGTAAACCAAAATTCTAGGTTGGTCTTTTCTGAATTTTTTTGTCTCTGTCATTTTGTTTTTCCTTTTTTAGTCATTGATGCTTCAAGTTTATAGATAGTGTCACTCAGTAAAGACAATCTAGCGTCGATCAGTTGTTTTAATGCTTGGAAGTCTTTTTCAAATTGTGTTTGTTTGTAATAAATCCAAGCTACATACAAAATAGTTAAAATAATTAAAACTTGTGTAAAAGAAATCATTTAGTGCACCAATATTTTTTGTGTTTTAATTAAATCACTATTTTTTGTATTTATCAAGCAAAGTTTCTTTTTCTGTAATCATAAATTAGCCTTGTGTTGCCTAAGAGATTAATCGCAGAGATTGAAATGCATTAAAACAAATTCTTTATCATTTTTAAGCTCAAAGCTTGAGTATTTAAAAGCTAAGCCTTTGCTTTTCACAGCTTCGAAAACAATTTCTCTATCATTCCTTAGCTCGTCGCTTGCATGACGGAGTCTTAATCCATCTTGTCTGACTTTTTGAAGTGCAATTTTTTTATCTGTAATCATATTTCTTCCTTCTTTAGCTCATCGCTTGCGTATTTAAGTGAAAAGCGGTTTTCTTTAACTGCTTCGTAAACTACTTCTTTATTATTCCTAAGCTCATCGCTTGCGTATCTAAGTGAAAAGCCGATACTTTTTACAGCTTCAAGAACAATTTTCCTATCATTCTTTAGCTCATCGCTTGCGTACGAAAGTGCCAAGCCGTTTTCTTTAACTGCTTCAAAAACTATTTCTTTATCATTCTTTAGCTTATCGCTTGCGAAAAAAAGTGCTAAGCCGTTTTCTTTAACTGCTTCAAAAACTATTTCTTTATCATTCTTTAGCTTATCGCTTGCGAAAAAAAGTGCTTTCCCTTTTTCTCTCACAGCTTCAAGAACAACTTCCCTTTCACTGCGTAACTCGTCGCTTGCGTATCTTAGTGCTAAGCCGTTTTCTTTAACTGCTTCAAGAACAAATTCTTTATTATTCTTTAACTCATCGCTTACGTATGAAAGTGACAAGCCGTCTTGTTTAATTGCTTCGAGAACAATTTCTCTATCATTTTTGAGCTTATCGCTTGCGTACAAAAGCGCTAATCCGTTTTGTTTAAGTGCTTCGAGAACAATTTTCCTATCACTGCGTAACTCGTCGCTTGCGTATCTTAGTGC
>SXGR01411834.1_pt1 | contig 32097 bp, 46 predicted proteins | sample 3174711 | NCBI WGS metagenome assembly SXGR01 (sample SAMN11356860, study PRJNA531348) | freshwater metagenome | isolation source: freshwater sample F1-60 | place: China: Fuxian Lake, Yuxi | collected 2017-12-25 | reverse complement strand
GTAGTAGCTGTTGACATTGCCGCCGTGGCGGATGTCGCCCTCCAGCCCGCGCACGGCGAGGTTGAGCCGGGCGAGGCGGCCGGTCTCGTCGGTCTTCTCCACGCCGCAGATGGACAGCTTGGCAGCCGGGTTCTTGTGGTGCTCGGCTACGAAGCGGGCCGACTGCACGAACATGCCACCCGAACCGCAGGCGGGATCGAGGATGCGGCCGTGGAACGGTTCGATCACCTCGGTGAGCAGCGTCACGATGCTGCTGGGTGTGTAGAACTCGCCGCCGCGCTGGCCTTCGCTCATGGCGAAGACGGGGAGGAAGTATTCGTAGATGCGGCCGAAGGCGTCGAACTCCAGCGAGGCCGGAATCTCGGAGATCTTCTTGAGCAGCTCCTTGAGCAGGGTGCCGGTGAAGAGGTTGAAGGTCTTGGGCAGCACGCCGGCGAGCTGCGGGTTGTGCTTCTCGACCTCGCGCATCGCCGCGTTAACCTTCGCGCCGATGTCGGCCGCCTCGGGCAGGGTCAGCAGGAAGTCGAAGCGCGCCTCGGGGGCGAGGTAGAGCACGTTGTCGGCGTGGTAGGCGGCGGGTTCATCGACGCGGCTGCCACGGCGGGACGAGGCGCCAGCCTTGTCCAGCTTGGCGCGCTGGGCGGCGAAGCGCACCTCGGCGAAGCGCAGGAAGATCAGGCCCAGGATCGGGCCGGAGTATTCCTGGGCCTTCAAGCCCGAGTTGGCGCGGAACTGATCGGCGGCGTCCCAGAGTCGCTTTTCGAGCGAGGCGGCGCCGGCGTCCTTTTCGGTGGGGGCGATCCAGCGCATCAATGCCATCCTTCTGTTGTTTTCATCGCGTCACCTTCGCCTGGGCCCACGGGTCGATCACCGCCACGCCGCAGCCTTCGTAATCGCCGATGTTTCGCGTCGCCACGCTGGCGCCATGGGCGCGGGCGACGGGGCCGTTACGAGGGACTAATTAGACCCTAATTAGGCGCGCTCGATGCGCTCCTGGCGGGCCTGGATGCGCCCGCGCACAAGGTCCAGTTCCTCGTCGGTCGGGTCGGTGCGGTTCTCCGCCTTCATGCGCGAGCCGACTGCGTTGAGGTTTCCGATGACGTCCAGAAGCTGGGCGCCGCGGGTCATGGCCTCGATGCCGGCGGTGAAAAGCACGATCGCGTTCATGGTGCTCTCCTCAGTTCTTCAGGAAACCGCGGGCGATCAACTCAGCGCCCAAGCTGCCCAGCGCGGCTTGGGCGGCGGGGAGCAGCAATCGGGCGGCCTCGGGCTCGCACCGAGCGCCGGGCGCGGGCTCAAGCTTCCCTGTCTGCGGGTTGCGGATGCAGCCTCGGGCCGCGTCGTCGTAGGCGAGCACAGCGGCCGTGGTGATCTTGGAGGCCGACTTGATGCCTTCCTTGATGCGGGGCTGGCTGGCGAGAAGCGGCGATGTAACGGCGATCTCCGCCGCGGACTGCACGAGCTCGTAGCGCGCCATCAGGGACATTGCCCGCTCGCGCGGGCTGGCGTCCTCGGGCGCGCCAGTAAGGGCGCCGCAGCCGGCGAGCAGCAGCAATGCCGCTGCGACGAGCAGCTTCTTCATTCAGGTCTCCTTTGTGAGGGTTAGGTCAGGCGCGGTTGCGGTTGATGAACCAGCCGAAGACGCCGGACAACAGGACGCCCAGGCCGATCTCCAGGCCCGGAGGGGTCGCCGGCGGCTTGCTCCCGCTGAAGGTCTCGATAAGCCAGGGGATGCCGACGACGATCACGGTTGCGGCCGCGCCGCCCATCGCGTTGCCGAGATGGGGGATGCGCGCCTTCTGGTCGGCCGCCGAGGTATCGGTCATAGCGGCCTCCTACTCGTGGACGGCGGCGAGGAAGGTCTCCAGCGAGCGCCGAAACCAGCCGCGGCCGAAGACGTCGAACATCGGCAGGGCGGCGTAGTGCTTCAGCCGGCGCGTCATCATGTCAACCAGCACGCGCTCACAACCGTCGGCGTCGAGCGCCCGAGCGGCCTCGATGGTCTTGGCACCGATCGCGCCGTCAGCAGCGACGCCCAGGGCCGCCTGGAGGAACACGATCGCCTTGAAGGGGCCGCAGTTCACCGCGGCATCGAACAGCGGGAGCGAGAGCGCGTATGGCAGCTCATCGCAGCGGCAGCGGTCCCAATAGTCCCGGCGATAGATCGCCTTTGCCTCTTCGATGGTGAGATGGGGAATGTCGATCTGCGGATAGGCGCGCTTGCTGATTCCGAACTTGGTGAAGCCGCCGGGGTCGGCCGGGTGATCGCTGTCGCCGCCCTCGTGGCGCAGGATGATCTCGACCGCGTTCGCGAAGCCGGTCATGCCCAAGTGAACCACCGCTTGATCTTGAGGAAGGCCGCACGGACCGGCACGAGGCCTGGCGGCGGCCAGAGCTTGTTGACGGGCACGCGGAAGCGCCGGCGCGGCGCGCCGATGTCGTGCCGCCGGTTCTCGGTGTCGCAGTTGGCGGCGAGCGCCAGCAGGAAGCCCGCCGCCAGCACGCCCAGGATTAGGCAGGCCGTTGCAATGCCGCCGGTCTCATCGCCGGCCACGGCGCCGGAGCCAGTTGACGAGCTGGGTGAAGCGGCGCGACTCCGAGATCATCACGCACGAGTAGACGAGCGAGGCCATGGCGGCGAGCGCCGGCAGCCACTTGAGCAGCGTCGCCACGACGACGGTTGCGCTGAGGATGTCGGCCGCAACCTTCGTTTTTTCCGTGAATTGCATCAGCCTGCCCTTCCGAGCGGGCGGGCGTGCCGCTCCCAGTTCTTCCCCTTGGTGAAGATGCAGACCTCGGAGCCCTGGCGTCGGGTGTAGGCCAGCAGCCAGTCCCCATCGGGCTTCAGGAACAGGAGCCAGGCGTCGCCCTCGTGGTCGTCGCCGGTCTGCTCTAGGGCATAGCCCTGCTTCTCAAGGCCAGGAACCGCGATCTCAGGCGGGAAGCATTGCTGAGCCCACGCGGGCGTGAACGAAGCCGCAAGCAATACGCCATAGGCTAGAGCTGCCTTCATCGCTCATTAATCCTGAGGGGTGAGGGAAGTGGCCGGCGGGCGGGCCTTCAACCCGCTGGCCGGCTGCGCTTATGGATCGCTGCGCGTAAGCATGCGGAAGCCGCGCGTCTTGATGCGCACGCGCGTCACTTCCGCGCCGCCCTCATGTGCGGCGTATTGCACCAGGCTGGAACCGTCAACCATGACCTCAATCGCCGCGCCGAGGGCGTCGTCATCGCTGCCGTTGGTGGTCATGTAAATCGACTCGCCAAGGCCGCCGCTGTCGGCCGCTCCGTTGCGGCGCACACAGATCCAAACGGTGCCGTCGGGGGTGCCGCTGTTGCGCGCAGCGCTGGCGTATAGCCGGGCCAAGCAGTTGGGCGGGCAAGAGACGGTGCCCGACTCAAACGTGGCATCGGTAATCGTGGCGTCGTCAATGTCCTCGACCACATCGCCGGTGAACCAGAACTCATCGCCCCTCTGCACGAAGGCGATGATGTTGGCGGAGCCGTTCGTCTTCACGGCGCCAATGAGGCGCTTGTAGTCGTAGCTCGCCGGCATGGTCGGCGCGGAAAAGCTCGTGGAGAACAGCGCGTCCACTACGCTCGTGTCCGAGCGCTTGATCAGCCAGACGGCGTAGAGGGTCGTGTTGGCAACGGTGCTGGTATCCATGCCGCCTTGGTTCGTGCCGACCACCCACGCAGCATCGATCTGCTTAGTTATCGCTGCTGCCAAGGTCAGGTCAGCCGCGTCCGTGGGGTCGCGCGCGTCGCCAGCCGCTATCGTGATGTCGTGATCCGTGTCGGCGGCCTGCGCCAACCTCAGGCCGCCGATGAAGTTGAACGGCAAGCGCTGGGATCGGCCGTCCTTGATGAGCAGGCCGTCAACGGTGACGCCGGCGCCAGAAGTCAGCTCAGCAACGGTGTTGGACGAAATGCCGGAGGCGAACGGGATGCGCTGCGAGGCGGTGGTCTGCCCATCTGCGGCGATCGAATTAGTGATCTCCGCCACGATGGTGGCGAAGTTGGCGTCCACCTGATCCGATGAGATCGTGGTCCCGGCGACAAAGTCGGGATAGGCCACGCTCATCGTCCCGGAGCCGTTGCGGGCCATCGCGCTTCTCCTAAAGTTCGCTCGTTATTTCAGGGAGACGTAAGGGCGGGATGCGCTAGGCTACGCGCATGGGACGCGATTTCCTGACGATCCTGACCGCCGTGCTCGCGGCCAATCTCTTCACGCTGCTTTTCGTGTGGGGCGCTGCGAAGGCGGCGAAGATCGGGGCCGACGATGGCGCTCCGATGGCCGTTGCCCTTGCTATAGCCGGTTCCGCGCTAGTGGCGGCGGGCGGGGCGTTCCTATTCGGAAAGTGACTGCGAGGACGGGCCAGTAACGGCGGCGTTCCTGCGCGCTAAAACCTCCGCCAGCAGTCGAGCCCGCTCCACCGTTGGCCCGGAGCGCATGGTCGCGGTGGAGAGAGCCTGAAGCTTGTCGAGCGCCTGCGGGCCGCGGGGGCCGGTCAAAACTTCCGCGAGAGCGCTGTAGGTCTCGTCTGCCGACCGCTCCCTGGCTGCGGGGGAGCGGCCCATGAGCACCTGCGCTAACCGCTTACCGAATTCTGCGGGCCGGCCCATTCGGAAGGCGTCAATAACGCCGTCATCGAGGCTCTTAACCACGGCATCCATCGCCGTGCGCGTGAACGTTTTCGAGTTATCAGCGAGGGCAGCGCGCAGCTCGAAAGCCGACAGCGACTGCTCGATGGAGTTAAAGAGCCGCTCCGCCCTCAGCGGCCCGAGCAGCATTTCTACCTTCTCATGGCTCGCTCGCGTGCTGAGCGTGCGAATGGCCTTGATAGCCTCGCGGGCGTCCATGTTGGTGTCGGTCAAGGCGCGCTGAACATTCGCCATCGCTTCGTCAATCTGAGCGCGCAGGCCCTTGCCGACAAAGTCGCGCTCCGCGGCTGACATGCCGGCAAGCTCTTCCGCCAGCTCGTCCCGCATAAAGCCGGGTGCCAATGCTTTCTGGCCGAGCTTCAGCGCCTCGCGCTTGGCAATGGGGTCCGCCGCGGTGTCCAGGGCCTTGCCGTATTCCGGGGCCGCTTCACGCACCAGTCCGCGCAGTTTAGTCTTGAGGTTGCCGTAGATGCGGCCCTGATTGGTCGTGCCGCCGAGCAGTCCTTGGCCGTCCGCCGCATCCGCCACGTCCTTCAAAGCGCGCGTGATGTAGTCGAGCTGCCGCACGTCGGGGAGGCGTTCAAACGTGACCGTCCCGTCGTCCGCCGCCTTCGCCAGAATGCGCGCTGACTTTACGCCTTCCCCCCGCATCAGCTCGTTCGCCTTGGTGATGGCCTCCATGGGCACGCGGTTGCGAACGATGTCCTCGATCTGCATGCCGAGCGGCGAGGCGTAGTTGATCTGGCTGCTGTAGGCGGCGTCATAAGCGGAGCCGCGCCCAGCCTGCGTGCCCTGGCGCAAAGCCGTCTCGGTAGACTTCACGCCTTGGGCGGGACCAAACGCGTCATCGAGCGCCGTTACTAGGTCCTGCCCGGCCTTCGTGGCGCGGCCCTCGATGGCGTCGCGGGCCTTCGCCGCGGCAGGGCCACTCCGCTGTGTGGCGGTATCAAGCAGGGTCCGCATATTGTAGCCGGTATCGGCGAGCATGGCGTCAGGTCCGCCCCTCTTTAGGCGCTGGGCGCCGGGGCCGGTCAGAGTGTCATCCGCGCCTGCAACACGCGCCAGGACATCGCTCGCCCCTCTCGGAAGACCAACGGAGCGTGCATTGCGCAAGGATTGAATGCCTCCCACGACCGAGCGCGTTGCGCTGCCGAGCGCGGGCGCTAAGGTGCCGACGCCGGCTCCCAGCGCCCCGCTAATAGCGGCGCTCTTGCCACGCTCAGCAGCACCGCCCTCCCCACCCATGAAGCCATAGGCGGCGCCTTGACCCAAACCAGTGGCCGCCCCCACGCCAACCCTCCCCCACCGAGAGGCGAGGGCGGCGGCCGGGGCCGTGGCAATGGCAGTCGGGATCGCCCCCGCAATCTCAGAGCCGTAAGCGAGCACGGGGCTGTCTTTGCGGAACTGGTCGACCAGCTGTCGCTCTCGGCCAAGTCGCGCGCCGTAAGCGCGGTTGAAATCCTCGTCACGCAACAGGGCGTCGAGGACTGCAGCGCCAGCCGCAACGATCTCGTCGCCCGCGTCGAAGGTGAGGCCCTTCACAGTAGCGCGGAGCATGCCCTCGCCCGTTCCGGGGCGCTTTGTTCCCGAGAGACTGCCGTACAGGCGGCGCTCCGTCTGCTCAGGCGTCTCGCCCGGCTTCGGGGCCGCAGCCTGCGTGCGCAAGTAGTCGCCAAATGCGTCCCGCTTCGTCCGCGCGACGCTCAAGTCGATGGGGCTCATGGAAGCCGCCTGGCGAGCAAAGTCAGGGCTCGCCTGGCCAATCTGCTGGTCGAAGTCTGCGCGGTCTACTTTGCCCGCATAGAACTTCTCGTAAAGCGCACCGGCGAGCTTGTCGTCGGGCACGTCCTTGTAGGCAGGATAGGCCGAGCGGAACTCGTTTAGTTTGCTCATTTCTTGAACAGCTCCAGTATGTCCCAGTCGCCAGCGTCGAGGGCAGGCTGCGGAGCCGGCGCCGCCGGGCCGGACTGCTGGCGCATGGCCTCGATTGCCGTCTTGCGGGCGCGCGCCTTCTGCTCAACGACCGCCGGGATGTCGCCGGGCTGCGGGAAGTAAGTGCGGATTTCGTCCGTCATTTCCTCCGCGCCGATCACGGCGCCAGATTCCTTACGGAGCTTTGCGCGCACCCAATCCGCCTGAGCCTGCCGGTGCTGCTGAAATTCCGACGAAACCATGTAGTTCCCGATGCGAGGGATGTCTCCCTTCAAAGCCTCCCAGAAGTTGGTTGCGTTGAAACCGCCGCCCTGAAGTCGCTCCATCTCGCCTTCGGCGCGCTCCATTCGAGAGGCATAGCCGCCGGCCATGCTCTGGCCCTCGGTCGGCTTGGCCTGATTGGCCGGGCGGATAGCCGTAACTCCCCCCGACCCTTCCTGAAATTGCCCGGCTAAGCCGCCGCCGACCATTGCCTGGGGCGTAACAAAATCGAACTGCCCGTTGGGGCCTACGGCCGTCTTGCCGGCAAGCCACTGCGCGGCCTGTTGCGGCGTAAGCTGGCCCGTGGTGACGAGGTACTGCACGGCCCGCGCTTCGGCGCTGCCGCCGAACATTCCGCCGCCCTGCTCACTGGGCGAACGATTGCCGGCAATGACTTTTGGATCGGCAGGGCCGCCCGGAATGAAGGCAAGCTGGCCATCAGGCGTGCGCGCGTAGCCGGCGGGGACGCCGGCATTGGGATCACGCGTCGCCTTAGCTTTCTCGGCGGCGATGCGAAGCGCCTCGGGGCTGCCCTCGTACTCGCGGTCGAACGCTTTCTCCGCTCGGCGAGCGGAGATCTCCTGCTGCTTCTCCATGTCCTGCGCCATCAGGCCGAAGCCGTACTGCGCCGTGTCCGGGTTCCCCGCGAGAACCTGATACATCATGCTTCGGTCGCCCGGCATGCCCTGCTCGCCAGGGGCCAGATACCGGCGCGGCTCCATCCCGCCGATGTTCGCCGCGGTCGCGTCGTAGCTCGCCTGCGCAATGGAACCGGGACCAGCGAGGGTGTCGGGGTTCTTCCATCCGGTGCCGGCCCGAAGCGCCTGCTCCAGCGTGGCTTGCTGGGAGGCCATGCGGTCCTGAGCGCGCCCACGGGCCTGACCAGCGAAGAAGCCGCCAGCGGCGCCCTGGAGCGCCCTGGCAAGCCCTTCCAAGGGCGACTGCACAGGAGCCGTTGACGAGCCGGCCTGCATCGCGGCCTGGGCCGAATTGTACTGCGGGTCTTCGTTCAGGATTTGCGCCAGCATCGCCGAGCGGTTCGGAGACTGCGGAAGGAAGGCCATCGTCAGACCCCCAACATGGCGTAGTTGACAGTGAGGAAGCCGGCGCGCACGCCAACCGCCTTTGGCATGAACTCCGCAACCTCATCGGCCATAAAGCCAATTGTCGGGCGCTCATCCCATAGATAGCGGTAGGTGTAGATCGGCAGGCCCGTAACGGGGTCTTCGCCGATCTGCTCGATGTCGGTCTTCAGACGGCGATCAGAGAACATCGCGGCCATGACGGCAGGGTTAGACGCCATGCCGCCGCCGACACGTCCCGCGAGGCCAAAGAGCCCGCCCATCGCGGCGTTGCGGGACGAGTTCTGCTGGTTGTAGGCGTTCATCGCGTTTTGGTAGTTAGCGTAGATCGGCCCGGTCACGTCCGTCCCAGCCACATTGGCCTGCGGCACGCCCTGAAACTGCGGCATGTCCACGCCGCCCGCAGTGCCCAGGAGCGTCGCAATCTCGTTGATCGGGTATGACCGCTGGTAGGCGCGCTCCTGAATGCCCTGCTGCCTGCGGGACTGGTCGAGGCCGAATAGCCCCTGCGTCTCCCTCAGGCCCTGGCCGGTGACCGCGAGCCGAGCGTCGTTCCGGGCGCGGGACTGGTCGCCCATCGCTGAGCTGTAAGCCTGCGAACCGATGGCGATGCCCTGGTCTGCAAGGCGCTGCTCCAGCGCGGCGCTGTCCCGGTCCAGTTGGGGGTTCAGCCGATCGAACATCGCCTGCTCGACCCGCTGGCGCTCCGCGTCCATCTGCTGCCCGGACATAAGTTTAGGGATGCCGTCGTAGTTGAACGGCTTCGCCATAGTGTCGCGGACGCGCTGCACGCTCTCGCCGGCAAGCTGGGACAGGCCGAGGTCCGTCGCTTGCTGCGAGTCGAAGATGCGCTGCTGATCGGGGTTGAGCTGGATGCGGCGCTCGTAGGTCGAGGGCTCAGGAACGCCATCGCCGTAACCTGCAGCTCCCCCGCCGCCCTGTCCGGGCGACTGGATCATAGGGTTGTCGGGGCGGCCCGACTTCACCCACGAGTCGAAGCCGGTCTGGAAACCAGCAAGATCGTTCCCTACCGCCTGTCCGCCGTTCTCGTAGTTGCGGAAGTCGTTCGCGCTATACGGCGAGGGCGTCGAGATGGGCGTTGGGCGGCCCACCATGGCGTTGTTGTTGACGTTGTTCGTTGAGCCCGGCGGGCGGCTGTAAAGCACCGAGTAATACGGATTGTACTCGTTGATCCGGTTTAGGCGCGCGTTCGCTTCCGCCGTCTGGATGTTCGACGTGGTCTGCGCGTTTGCGGTCGCGACCGGATCAGGCGGCGGGGGGGATTTTGGCGAAGATTTACCCATGGCGGATGCCCATCTAAGTGTCTGATGTTACAATCTGGTTTATGTACAATCCAGGCACTTTAAGAGAGCGCTTCGAACAGAAGATCGAGCGCACTTCCGGTGGTTGCTGGCTGTGGCTGGCGACCAAAAACAACAAGGGCTACGGAATGCTCTATCCGGGCGTCGGGAAGAACAAACGCCTCGCGCACGCGGTGAACATGCAGGACAAAGAGCGCACGGGCCGTGGCAATCATCCGTCCATGCGCGGCAAAGCGCAGCCGCCCCTTAAGCGGGGCGAGGATCACGGCGGGGCCAAACTCAACGAAGGCGCCATCCGCAAGATTAGAAAGCGGCTAGACGCGGGCGGAACCTACCGCGGCCTCGCGCGCGAATTCGGCGTTGATAGGACGACCATTAAAGCCATCGGCAAACGCCGCTCCTGGCGCCACGTCGTCTGAGCCATACTCCCTCAGGTATTCAGACCGAAGCATTGAGCAAATAACGGCGTGCTGCTTTGGCCCAAACTGATGTCGGAGCGTGGCTTCTGGCCGAAACCCGATTCCCTTGTTGAACTTGATGGCGCGCTCATTCTGGTGCGGCGTCGCCGTCCAGACCTTGTTGCAAGCGTACTGCATAAAGGGGACATGCAGGATGGCGCGCACAATCTTGCGCGAGGCCCATTTGGGCGTGTCTGCAGCGCAAGAGAGCTGCACGGTTCCGCAAGCGGGCTGATAGTCATGAAAGACGACGCCGGCCATCAGCGAGCCCGTCTGGCCCACCACGCCGACGCCAACGCACTTTCCAAAGCCGTCCGATTCAACGTGTGGAATGCGCGCCGCTACCCACTCCGCAACGTCCGCGTCGTGACCGCAAAGCACCCTCACAGACTCGCCCCGCGCTCATAAACGACATCGGTGGAGAGCATCGCTGCTGACAGGCCGCGAACGGACAGCCTTGTCCGCAGGGAGCCCGACCGGCCGACACCAGAGATCGAATACCAGCGCGCGTAAATGTCGTCGTCGCCGCCCCAGGTCGCTTGATCCCACAAGGCCGTGTCCCACACCGGCGAAGAACCCTGAATCGTGCTCGGCAGTGACGTAGGCGCCCTCTGCGCGAAATCCACGTTGAAGTCGAGGGCGACATCCAACGAGGTAGAGGCGGAGAACACCGGCCGCGCCATGCGGAAGTGCTTTAAAGCCTGCGAGCCGAAGTAGGAGAACGCCTGCATCACGTCTAACTCGATGTTTGACCCGTTGTCGTCGGTTCCGTTGTCGGCCAGGAAGACCTTGCCGCCCGACTGAGCCCCGAAATACAAATCATCCCCTTTGAGAGAGAAGGACGCCGCGTTGATCCCGGTAAACCGACAGGGCGCGCCAGTCAGCGTGTTGAAAACGTACTGATGCGCCTTCACTCCAGAGATGGGGACATTGACCAGAAGCTGGTTGCGCTTCGGATAGAGGATCGGCTGCCAGCCGAAGTTGCCGCCGTAGTCCCTGGCGCTAGCAGCAAAGGTCCGGCTGATCTGGTCGGAGATCGACTGCGCCGCTACTTGCGCGCGGTCTACAGCGAGCACCCTGGAGAGCGGCACGAAGCCGTCTTCAAGCAGCAAGATCACATCGGCGCCGGCCTTGACCCAGAACCGCCTCCCGAGAGGGCGGCCGATCTGGAACACGCCGATTAGCGCCCAAGTGGAGGCCGATGACGGATCGGTGCCCGAGTAGACAATCGCCTCGCCCTCGGAGGTGACGAACACAGCGACATCATCCATCCCGGCGCCGCCGTCGCGCGTCCAGGTCGCCATGCCCATCAGATAGCCGCCCTTGCGGGCGATGCCGTAGAGCGGGAACTCAGTGAACCCGCCGGTGATGGCGTTGGTTCCGCCGTACCAGGCAGAAAGCGAGTCGGTCGTGCCGAGCCACACACGGCGTTGATGCAAATTGCACCAGACAAGCGCCGTAGTCGTCGGGCCGGACAGCGACGTATTGGCCCACGAGGAGCCGTCGTAAACCTGAGCTGTATCGGCCCCGTTGCAGGCAAAGAGGAACCGGCCGCCGGAGGTGCCGATGTTGACGTGCTGCCAGCGGGCGTTGTTGAGACCCGTCACGGCCGCAGCCCCAACCGCCCCCGCAGAGGTCACGTCGTGGATATCGTCGCCAGAGGCCGCAAACAGCTTTGCCGTCCCCGAGGCGGGCACGTATTCCATCAGGGTCTCGACCGCGCCATCCAAGCCCGTGGCGTGCTCGGTGAAGCCCTTCCGAAGCTCGCAGCGCTCGTTTGCCGGAAACCAGTTGTCGAGCACGATAGCCATGTCAGGCTTCATCGCCGCTAGAGCGTCGCGCGTGTTCCAGCCCTTGGTAGGAGCGGGAAGCGAGGCCATCGCCATCAGAGCGACCAGTCGCCTTCAGGCACAAAGATTCCAGGGCGACGGTCCATCCCCTCGCCCGCCATGTTCAGCGTGCGCGCAGGCTTGTCGCGAAGCAGCGCCTGGCGTACCTGCGTGTCGTACATCGCGCCGTCGATGTCTGCAGAGAGACCCTTCATGGCCTTCCAGCGGAAGACGGTCCCAAGCGTAATAAGCCGCTCAGGGAGCAAACCCGTATCGGTGTCGGCCGCCCAAGCGTCTTGAGCCGTTCCACCGGAAGACTGGCACCAGTTCTTCGACACGTAGTTGAAGGCGAACGTATCGCCAGCAGTGGGCACAGGCTGTATGAGAATGTCGTTGCCGCGGTAGATAAAGACTTCCGGCAGAGGAGCCGTGGTCATCGCCTTGATGTACTGCCAGTCCTGCGACGTGACCGGGCCTTGGAAGGCCCGTTTGCGCGTGCGGTTCCAGAAGGTGTCCGACACGAAGCGGTCGTAGTCCGCCGGGACCATGCTGGTCTGCGTCTCTTGCGCGAGGCTTGTGAAGGTCTGCTCTTTCGTCAAAGCCTGCCAGTCGGCGCGACGGGAAAGCTCCATGCCTTCCTCGTTCGCCAGGGCAAGCAGCTCCCTCACCTGCTGATCGGACGACGACACGACGGCGGACGGACGGGAGAGCCCAATCCGATCACAAGCGCCTTGAATCGTCGTCAACAAAGTCATTAGGCGGCCTCCACTTCAGCGGGCTTGCGCTTCTTCGGCGGGAGCGACGCAATCAGCTCGCGCATCTCGGCCATCTGCGCCTCAAGGTTCGCCACCTTCTCGCGTTCACCCGCCAGGGCGTGCTCGATCTGCGCCGAGCCCTTCTTCGCCTCAACGAAGATTCGCGCGCGCTCCCGCTCGCTACGAGCGCCCATGCCGATCTTGTCTAGCGTGGCGTCGGTGACGGCAGCGTATTCCTCGACCGTGCGGACATGCAGCAGGCGGAGCTGGGCGACGCGGCCCTCAGTCATGCCCGGCCAAGCCTCCAGCGGAGTGCCCTCTAGGGGCGTCTCCTGGCCCTTCAGCCAGTGCTGGTAGGACGGCTCGATGCGCGCCCACAGCACCGCATCCTTTTGCAGCCGCGAGACCGTCTCAACCGTGGTCGAGTTGTTCGTGCCGCGCTTGGCCCACTCGATTTTATGGACTTCCCTAAACTCGCCGGCCTTCTTTGGATCGGGCACGTGCTCGCGCCAAATCTTCAAGATGTGTATGTCGATCGTGCTGCGGTCGGTCTCGGAAATCTCAGGCATGAGTCCCCACGTAAAAGAGCGATGCGACTTCCTCCCGGCGCTCCCAAACGATGGAATAGCCGAGGCGCTGAAACAGCGCGGCCCACCATTCATGTGGGCGGACAGTCAAATGCAGGCATTCGCCGATCAGCAAGCCGAGCTTGTCGGGAACCGTGCTGATCTGAAAAAAGGTTGCGGGAGCCGACGCCATAATGTTGGCGATGACCACCGGGGCCTCCTCCGGCAGAACGTGCTCCATCACATCGGCGCAGAAGCCGTATGGAGCGGAAACCGGAATGGGCTCTCTCAGGTCGGCCTGCGTGAACGGCAGCGCCATCGCGCCGGGATCGCGGCTGTTCTCGGTGAAGTCAACCAGATGGACTTTGAAGCCCAGGTCATCCAGGCGGATTGCGGCTCTGCCCGTGCCGCAGCCGAAGTCGATGATTCCCCCATCGGGCTTGACGGTGTCGATGAACAGCCCGACGCATTCCTCGCCAGGCGACATTTCCCGATAGGTGTCCATCCACCACAGCCGCTCGTACTTGGCAACCTCGCTCAAAATTTCCTTGGGCGCGCGGTAGAGGGCCGGCAGCAGTCCGTCGCCGTGAACCTCAACGACGCAGCCAGCGGTCTTTAGGGCTTGCGAGGTAACAAGGAACTTTTCGGCCTGCAGCTTCATCGTAAGCGTGGCAAGGTACTTTTTGCCGTTAAACTCGACTTCCGCGCACGGCTCTGTGTCGTTCATCGGCTGGCGGAAAGCGTGGCTCGCCTCGCCGCGATGGGATGAGTCGTAGCCGTAGCACTGGAGGTTCCGGTATCCGAGCGCGTAGGCGACGCAGGTGGCGGTGTTGCCGACAGAGGCCGCCCCGCCGATGTAGATGTCATCCTTCTCGCTTGGGGGCAGGTGCATGTCGATCCCGCCGATCTGCAGGTGCCAGAGCGTGGCGCCAGGAGCCTTGGCGAAGCAGTCGGGATGAACTTGCGATGCGAACATGTGCGCCTTGGCGCGAGGCTCGACCAAGTCGGCCGTCTGCTGGCGGGCGTCGAGGATCACCTGATAGTCGGGGATCAACCCTTGCTCGACCAGATAGCGAGCCGCTCCATTCAGCGCGAAAATCGTCTGGCCCGCAGCGGCGCGCTCCCTGATCACAGGAAGGGTGTCCGCAAGGCTTGGCCCTGAGCCGCAGAGCACCGCAACGCCATCGTGCTCGGCAACGCGCTTGAGCCAGGAATGCTTTCGACGATCCGAGTTCAAGCGGATGTTGCTTACGATTTCTTCGTCAGAGGTGTTGCAGACCAGATGCAGCGGGAGCACCAGGGGCATGGTCGCCTCTAGGTTCCAGTGCTTGACGGTACTGTTGGCGTAGGGTAGGCGCATTCCGTCTCCAGAAAAGAGGAAGGGGGCGAGCCGAAGCCCGCCCCCGACGATTCAGGTGACGCGGCCCTGCATGTGCGGCCGGTTGATAAGCACCTGCACAGTGGTGCGGCCGACAGCGGCGGAGGCCGTTGCGGCGACGTACGCGCCTAACATCTCTTTGCCGGAGGCCGTGCCCGCCACGAGGCCGATGGTCAGCACGCCGACCACGCCCGAGGTGACAAAGCAAACGGTCGCCGCCTTCGTCATGACCGCGACGCCGCCGATCTGATACCAGCCCCATTGGTTGGCGACGTTGGCCGACATCGCCACCGCAATCGGGCGCGAGCGGTTGTTGCCAACAGGGGCCAGCACGGTCGTGAAGCTGCTGGTGTTGTAGGTCACCAGCGAGCCGACCGCCGTACTGGCGACGCCCTTCAGGTAGATGAACTCTCCCGCGCCGAAGGTCGGGTCGTCAGCCCGGACGATGGTGCCGACCGGGTGAAGCTGCGTGGTGGAGGTGGTCGCAATCGGCTGCGCGCCGATGCGGCCGTCAGTAAAACCGTAAGCCATGGTGTTCTCCTTTCCCCCGGCTCAGACCGCGTCGAGCAGCTTGCCCTGCAGCGAGCGATTGCTGCACGTGAGCTGGCCCATCCAGATGATCGGGACGACTTCGGCGTCCTGATTGACGCTGACCTTCTCAGGCAGCACCGACCAGTTGGCGTCCTTGTGCGCGGCGAGTTCAAGGTACTCGCTGTTCACGAAATACATGATCTCGGCAGTCGTCCCGAAGTTGGAGTTGTTGTCGAAGATCACGTCAGCCGTCACGAACTTCAGCGACTGGAAGCCAGACGTCGCCTGGTCCGCCGACGCGTAGCGCTGGAGGGCCTGGAGCTGGTTCCAGTAGAAGCTGTAGAAGTCGTGTGACGACACGATGAGGTCCGGCTTGTCCGCGCCGCGGACGCACAGGAGCCACAACTTATTCATCCAGAGGTTCATGGTCGTGTTTGACGGAACGTCGGTCATCTCATAGAACTGGTTCTTCCAGAACGTGAAGGTGCCGGCGACGATGCCGCCGACCGTGCCCGTGCCATCCGAGGTGATGATGTGGCCGAGGCCGCCCATCTGGTTGGCGAGAGCGCCGGTCGAGTAGAGGTCTAGGCTCATGTTGTTCGCGGCCGTGCGCATCGCGTTGCGCGTGCGGGCGGCGGCGAGGTCGATGAGCTGCTCGCGACCGGAGTTCATACGCAGCTCGCGGCCGGAAGCGGTGACGTGAACCGCCGACTGCACCCAGTCGTACTTCGCCGCCGACAACACGTCGGAAGCGGAGACGTTCAGGGTGTCGTAGCCGGAATAGCGTTGAAAGGTGCTGTTCTCGGCGTAGTCGAGCGGCTTAACAATCTCGTAACCGCCGGAGAGCTTCTTAATCTTCCCCTTGGTCTTGAGCCGGTTGTAGAGGGCGTTGTTAAGCGAGACGTTATCCGCGATCTCGCTCGGATGGTTGCGGAGGGTCGTCGTGACCATCTCCGTAAAGGTTGAATTGGCGGAAGGCATTGGCCTGGCTCCTCATGGGGTCAGGCCGCGTTCATTCGGTCGTATACCTCTGCCATTTCCGTCCGCATATCCTTGGGCGCGGAGGGCGAGCCGCCCTTGGCGCCACGCGTCGAGACGTTGGTCTGCTCGATGCGCTTTGCTTCCTCGGCCTTGCGCGTCTTCTCCTGCTCCGCCCGCTCTGCGCTGCGCTGGTCCTCAAGGATGCGCGCGCGGATGGTCGGGTTGGCGAAAGCTGCTCGGTCGTAGAGCTGCTCGATGGAGTCGGACGGGTACGCCTTCGACAGTTCGATCATGTCCGCTCGGACATCCTCGAAATGCGGGGCTTTGCCGGACGCCTTGAACGCCTCGACGGCCTTGGAAAGCTGAGCGAGACTCTCGGTCTGCTCAGCTTGTATGCGGGATTGGATATGGCCGGTAAGGTCGTTAACCTGCTTTTGAAGCGCGGCCACTCGTGAATCGGGATCGGTTTCGGCTGTTGGCTGGCCAAGATCGACGCCACGGGACTTTGCGAACATGTCGATAAAGCCGCGCGGATCGCGCGCCGCGTAGTCCGACAGTTGGAACAGCTCGTTGAGAGCCGTTTCGACGCTGCCGTATTGCGCGGTGAGCTGTTGCCGGCGAGGCCCTAGGACGGGTTCGAGTGGTTCCCATGTCTTGAGCTTGGCTGCGCGTTCGTCGAAGCCCTTGGCAACGTCCGTCTCCCGTTTCAGGATTTCGGCCTGAATGGCGGGCGGGATCGCGGCCCATGCGGCCTTCGACTCAGCCGTCCACGACGCTGGCGCGCTGGGCGTTTCCGCTGCGGCCTGCGTCGGTGCGCTTACGGCTGGATTCTGTGTGGCGGGAGCCGCTTCTGGCGTCTCCACCGTCTTTGCGATGAACTTGCCGTCAGGGCCGCGAGGGCGGTCGTCCACGACGGTCCCGGTTGCTACCGGCTCCGCAAGCGCCTCAACAAAAGCGCTGTCAGCAGGCGGAGTTTCGGCGGCCTGGGCGGCGTCAAAGACCGCGCCCATAGTCTCTTCCATCGTGGGAGGCATTAGTCCTCGCTGAGAGGGAGCCCGTATTTCCGGGCGAAACGCTCGTTGGTGTAGCTGCCCTTCCACTCGGAAGGGTCAACCTCGCGGCTGTTCGTTCGCTTCAGGTCTTCACGCCGGGCATGGCGACCATCCACCCAGCCAGTGCCGACCGGTGACAGATAGCCCTTAATGTCGGGCACGACCTGGAGGCGCGGGGTCAGCGGCTCGTCATGCACGCGGACCATGCGCTTGCCGTTCCAGCGCCAGGTCTCCTTCACGACAGCAACAGCGCCTCCACCGCGTCCTCTTCGTCCATCATCTGGACGTATGCCTCGTGTGCGGCCAGCAATGCCCTTGCCGACGCCAGGTTCTTCGCCATCGCAGCCCAATCGACCGCAGCGGCAGGCGGCGTAACCGTGTCGCGGCTCGCCTCAACGAAGGGCTCGACCAGCGCGATGACCGGCGCCGCGTCTGCAGGAGCAACCTCGCCAACGATCTGCGCATAAGCCGCCGCCAGGCGCTCGCGGAGATCATCCTTGCGCTTGTTCACTCAAGGCCGCGCTTGCGTCTCTCGCCGGGGGCGTAAGGATACCAAGCGCCGCCCCGCTGTGTCGGCTCAGGGATCGGGGGCTCTCCCGTTCCGCCGTCGCCGAAGTATTGCGGGCCGTAGTAATGGCATCCAAAGAAGCGGCGGCCAAACACTAGTTAAGGACCGTCTGCACGCCCTCAGCGCGCCCGTTCTTGTCGCGGATCACGCGCTTGGTCGCCGTCGCCGCCTTGATCAGCGTCTCGGTCTGCTCGCGCTGCGCCTCGGTGTTCTCTTTCATCGCCTGCGCAAGCGCCATAAGAGCGTCAGCCACCTTGCCCATGTCTTCCTCGTTCAATTCCTCGGCGACCGGAAGGCCCTCGGCGCGGCGCTGCTTGTCCGCCTCCTTAGCCTGCTCTTGGCGGGCCTGCTGGCCGTCCCTAAGCTTCGCCGCCTCCATGCCGACCTTGGCGACCGTCTCTTCCTGCTTCAGGCCAAACTCGCGGTCTGCCCGCGCGCCTTCCTGCTGCATGCGCTGCTGCTCAAAAGCCGTCTGCTGGGCCGCCTGCTCCTCCTGGAAGACCGCGTTGCGCTCGGCAAGCTGCATGTCGTGCGCCTGCTTTTGCTGAGCAAGCGCGAACTCGTTCTGCTGCCGCTGGCCTTCCATCTGGAGCTTGGCCTGCTCGCTTTGGCCCTGCATCTCCAGCTTCTGGCGCTCAAGCGCGATCTTCGGGTCTTCCTTCGGAGGCTGCGGGTTCTTAGACATCTCTAGGGCGCGCTTGCCTAAGCGGTCCAATGCGTCCTCGGCCTGTCTGCCAAGCTTAAACGAGCGAGCAAAGCCGGTCAGCAGGTCCGTCGCTTCGTCCACCTGCATGACGCCCGCCTCAACCGCGGGACCGACAGCCGTGATGAACGAGCCGAAGCCGGTCACGAAGTTGGCAAGGTTTTCCTGCTGCCGCAAGACATCCGCCCGGATCGTGCTGTCCGTCTCAACGTCAACGCGGTAGCAGCGCTGAATGTCGGAGCGAAGGACCGCCTCGACTTCCTCGACCGTAAGCTGCTCCAGAAGCGCCAGAGCCTCTACAGGGGGCTCAGCCCCGGCCTGCGCAGCCATCTGCACGATCTGCTGCGCCTGCTGCTTCTCCGCCTGCGTGGGAAGCTGCGTCTGCGTCATCGCGGACAAGGTCTGCCAGTCGAACCGCGTGCAGATCACCTCGACCATCAGGCGGATCAAGTCACGGGCGTATCGCGCAACCTCAGCCTGGAGCCGCTGGATGCGGAGAGAGCCCCATTGCGCCTTGATCTGCTGCGCGGTCGCCGTCTCGTTCGCATCCGTGGCGCCACGCAAAATGTCTGCAATTCCGGTGATCTCGTAGATGGTTTGTTTCACCTGATCGCGCGCCAGGTACAGCTCCTTCACCACCTGCGCGGCCTGCTCGATCGGCATCAGCCAGATGGCCTTGTCCAGCCCGCCACCAGACGTGGCGAAGGACATCACCGACGTGGCCGGCACGAGATCGCCGTCCTCGGCGTTCTTCAGCGAGTCAAAGGCGGTGTCGTCCTCAGTAACAGCACGAATGCCGCGCCACTTGAGCACCTTCACCAGCGCGTTGATGCGCCGCGTGATCCGATCCAGTTCCTCCGCCTGATCCTTGTATAAGCGATAAGGCTCGATCGGCACAAGGCTGTCCGTCGTCTCAATCGCCAGCAGCGGCCTCGGGATCGGGAAGAAGCCCTGCAGCTTGAGCGGATCCGCCTCCTGGACTAGCGGCGCAGCCTTGTAGCTCGGCGCAATGAATAGCCGCTCGCGCTTGTCCTTGTCCCAAATCTCCCAGACAAGCAAGCGCTTGAAGATATCGGACGGGTTGGCGTCGTCCTCCTTCTTCGTTTCCTTGCCGTCCGTCGTCATGTCGAGGTTAATCGACGGGCCTACCTTGGCATTCAGCGCCGTGACCTGCTCGCGGGTTAGCAGATGGCAAAACGCGATCCAGGGCACGTCCTCCCAGCGGCGGCCAGGGCCGTGGCGGAAGTCTTCCCACTGCACATGCTCAGCCCCCACGCCCTCCTGGGTCACGCCCTTGTCGGCGTCAACCACAGGGAGATAGCGCACTCGGGTGACGCCGCGCCCAGAGAGGACCATGTCCTTTACCGCGCACTGCATCGCCAAATTTAAATCGTGCGTGTCGATCTCGTAGGAGACCGCACGCTCGACAACCTGGCCGGCGATCTTGCCCGCAGGGTCTTCATCCCCGTAGCGACGCCGCACGTCGGGGATGGGCGCGGAGTTGTAGATCGCAGGGACCATGGTCTCGGTATTTGAGAAGAGGATGTTGAAGCGCGCCTGCGTGCGCTCGCCCTTAGCGTCCCGATACGTCTCGGTCGCCTTGCGAGCAGCCTTAACCCACGGCTCCTCGTCCTTGGTTGCGAGGCCGATAGCCTCTAGCCACAGCTTGACGAGACCTTGCGGGCCAGGGCCGGCGTCTGCGCGGGTCTCCAGCGAGGCGGCGCTTTCAACAGGATCAGTCATCCGCCTCCCTTCTCTTGGCTTGGCGCTCGATCATCTGGCGGACAGTGAGCGTGCTTCGGATTGAGCCTTCTTCCTGGCCCACCCAAACGTGCCTGGGCTTGGGGGCCTCGACTTTGGGCTTGATCTTTCGGTAGGCCATCGCGAGGTAGCGGAACGCGTCCGCCGCGTGGCTCGTCCAGTCGTGCTTGGGCGCGTTCTTGAACGCTCGCGTCTTGTCGTCGTAGTCGGCCCGGTACTGCCTCAGCGCCTCCAGGCCCTGCTTGCAGTTGTCCGCGTCGAACCAGCAGCGCGCGATGGTCAGGCGGCCCGCGTTGACCCCGTCCAGAACCTCATGCATCGGCACGATGCGCGGGCGCCGCTTCAACGCCATCAGCGTCTCAACCAGCGTGCGATTGGTCCCCAGTTCCCGCGCCTTCGCATCATGCGGCAGCCAGTCGGCCTCGATGTCGTAGCCCTTCGACCGGATAACCGCGTCGTAGTGACTGAGCGCTTGACTGTGGCTCTCGTAGTAATCGATGACGTGAACCTCAGATTCGACAACCTGAAAGAACCAAATTGCCGTACTGTCGCGAACGCCCAAATCCCAAGCCGTCTGCACTTTGACGTTGCGGTCTACAGGCACAGCCCCGATGCGCCCGGACCGCTCAGCCTCGGCTATTTCCTTGCCGTAGTAGGCGCCAAGGATCGCCGCCTCGAACGAGCACTCGAACTCCTGCTCGTATTGCTCGGGCGTCATGTCCCGGCGGGCCGCTTCTAGCTCGCCTGGGGGAAGCAGGCCCGTCTCGCTGGCCCGCAGCATCAGCGCAAACCACTCGGGCTTGCTCGTGCCCCTGTCCCAGATTTCCCAGAAGGCGTTGCGGCCCTTCGGAGTGCCGATGAACGCCGCCCAACCCTGACGGTCTGCGAGAAGCGGGCGGATAACCTCGCCCCACACCGCAGGGTGCATGTCGGCGTATTCGTCAAGCACGACGCCGTCGAGATAGAGGCCCCTCAATCGATCGGGGTTGTCCGCACCGTAGAGCCTGATGCGCGAACCGTTGATCAGGTCAACCCTAAGCTCTGTCTCGTTCGGCTCTCGCGCCAGGATTGGACCGGCGAAGCGCTTGAGGTATGCCCACGCCACGTCCTTGGCCTGATTGAACAGCGGCGCGATGTAGGCGTACCGGCCCTCTTCCCTCTCGCACAGGGCCGCCGCCCGGATAAGGTGGTTGATCATCGCAACCGTCTTTCCCGCTCGGCGATGCGCCACCACCACAGACCAGCGCCGGTCGGAGTCGTGGAAGGGCAGGAAGACGTGTCGCGGGGAGTAAGGCAGCGTGATTAGCTGCTCGCTTGCCATCCGATGGTGATCTTGATCGGTTTGTCCGGGTCGCCCGACAGCTCGACAGAGGCCAAGTCGGGCAGCGTCTTCTTCATCAAGCCGAGCGCCGCAGTCACTTGGTGCGGCTGCAGTTCGACCTTGCTTTCGACGAATTCCTGCAAGCGGTTGACGAGCATGCTGGTCTTAATCTTGAGGCGGACTGAGTCGTCCCATGGCTTGTCTAGCGTGCCCCGGTTCTTACGAGCCGCCATTCGACCCTCGATTGATGTTTTGCCGTGTTCAGACGGCACTTGAAGCCTGGCCCAGCAACCTAGGATAGGTCGCGCGTGGTCGCCGGGCGGTTTCCGTCCGCGTCCACAGTCGCAACGATTACGTCCTCACAAAGCCGGGGCGGGCGTCGTAAGCGCCTCTCCGGCTCGATTGTTTAGGGGTGGGCTATCGCTATGCTACCGCAGAGGCGCTCACTTAGGAGCCCTCTGCTTGCAGAACAAAGCCTCAATCCGCAGCGGCGCTCACTAAGCCCGCTGCACGCACACACAAGATACAGCGCCCCTACGTGGGGTCAAGCGCTATTCAGCGGCTACCAGTTCTCGTAGTCCGTAGCATCGAAGCGGGCGCCTCAAGGGCAGACGATTTTCACCATTGGCCCGATGGCCGTTTGCTTGAAGACGTAATAGACCCCGTCCTTCGACTTGCATTTGTGCTGGGCAAGCCAGCGACGGATGCGCTTGACCTCTACCGCTGAGGCAGAGAACTCTATGGCATCGCTCATTCCGCCGCCCTCAGTTGCCTCAAGTCTACCTTCACCGTTCGCCCGACCATGCCCATCATCAGCGCGACGCGTGTGTTCGTCTCTCGCGCCGCGAAGATCGCCCGCACCACCCGCCCAAGGTAGTCGAACTCAACCTCGTCTCCAGGGGCGAAAAGGCAGTCCAGAACGCCCGCGTCTTCCTTATCCAAGCGCTGGCGGACGCGCTCTATCTCCCTTGCTTCGCGGGCCTGAGTCTCAGCGATCAGCTCCTCCGCCATTGTCGCTGGCGCCTCGCCGTTCATCAGAACGCGGCGCACCCCGATCGTGAAGAGCATCGAATGCCAGCGGCCATCAGGAAGGGCGCGGGCGAAGATGTATCCGGGGAACAAGGGGAAGTCGTGATGGCGTAGCCTTTCCCGGCCCTCAGCCGCCCTTAGAGGCAGGTAGACGGGGAAGCCCTGCCTGGACAGCTCGTAGCGGGCTCGGCGCTCCTGGCCCGCGTGTGTGGTCAGGACGAACCACGGACCCTGCCTTAGGGGAAGCGCGCGAGACAACGGCCGCTCGTCTTCAAGTGCCATCACTTCCCCGTACAGCATGGATAACCGCAGTCCTTTGAAACCTCGTTGTATTTGCGAGCGTACGACTTGCACCAATCCCGAACCGCAGCGACGGTTGGACGGAACTCTTTGCCCGCAAGACGCCCGCGCTTTAACGCCTCGCGGATCGCGAACAGTGGGAACTCCGCGAGGTCGTCGAGCCAGTCGTTCAGCACGTGAACCTCATATTCCGTCTCGCCGCGCTGGCGCGGGTAGTGCGAGAAGAATGCCTGGAGCATCCCCATCACCCTCCGGTCTCGCTCGTCGTCCACCGGCCCCCATAGCGCCTGCAGCATCTGCCTCCCGCATTCGGCGTCGGATTTCGAGGGCGACGTCGCCCGCCGCAGCAAGTTGCTCATGTGGCGACAGGCGCGCTCCTCCAGGCTTTCCGCCTGCGGGACGCTGTAGCTTGGCGGCATCTTCAGACGCTCTAATGCACCAGTTCCGCCACGTAGCGCCCCAATCAAGTTTTCGGCCGTCAGCGCCGGGTTTAGCGCTCCAATAGTTCCTGAACTTCTCGGCCTCGCGGGCAACTGCGGCGTCGAGCAAGCCGAGGCTACGGGCGTAGGCAACGTCGGGCTGCCAATCGGGCGCAAGCCGCTCGCCGCAAGCGCTCGCACGGCCGGAGCCTCGCGGGCTTCCCGTTCCCACGCGGCCTCCAGTTCCGCCATCCTCGCCTGATCGATCTCGGGAAGTGCCTGCAAAGGTGGATGGGTCATCGGCCTCGCGCGCCTCTAGGGGGGGAGAATAAGTATTTCTTTCTTCAGTCTTTCTTAGTGTCGGGTTAGCCGTAAGCGGTTCAGCCGCTAGCGGTTCAGCCGTCAGCGGTTTTTCAGTAAGCGGTTCATTTCGAGCCGCTTCCGGGTTTTCAGTAAGCGGCGGTTCTTCATAGATTTCGGTTACGTACCGAAAAGTTCCGTCCGCCTGCCGCACAGCGACCCGGCGGAAGTGACCGGCGGCTTTCAGCTCCTCCAGCATGCGGCGAACCTTGTCGCGTCCAGCCGGACCATGCGCGAGCAAGTCGGCCTCCATAACCTCCCAGCCATCAGCCTGAGACAGGAGGTAAAGCAGCAGGCCGCGCGCCTCCCACGACAGCTCAGAATTGCGCGCAATAGCGTTCGTCACCGTGACGAAGCGATCGTGCTTGCGGACGCGGATGATGCTCATGCTACCGCTGGAGCCTGGGCGTAATGGCTTGATGGATCATAGAGCGGACAATCGACCTGTCTTGCGCATCTGTGAAGCAAAATAAAGTTTCGGCTTTCGAGTCTTCAGCCCCCACAGGCGGCTGTGGATTTCGTGCTCAGACAGCATGAGAAAGGACGCGATGTTTGCGGTGTCGTGGCGCTTTCTCCACAGCCGCAAAATCCACGCGTCTATCTCCTGGCTTCGGGCCGTTAGCGGCCATGTCTAGCAGTGACAACCTATATCGGCAAAATTCGGCAAAAATCGGCAACTGTAAATCAGGCCAGTTTTCGTAAGCGTCATTAGTCCTCTCAGCCCATGCAATCGCCAGCTTGAGCACGTCGTCCCAAGTAGCCCGGACACAGCAAATCCCAGTCAGAGCTTGGTACGCGTCATCCGGGGTAAAGCCGGAGCGCTCCCACCACGTGAACTGATCGCGGACGATGCGCTCTGGGGTCATGGGTTGGCCCATCCGCCAGCGAGGTTGTGGTCCGGGTTTTCCTTGCCGCGGCACCGCCCGCAGAGCCGGTTGTGCGGACCAGCCGAGGGGAAAGCCTGCTTGCAGCACATGCAGGGGCGCGTGGGCGCATCGGCCTTGAGAACGAGCGGTTGGGCGCGGTTCTGGGCGGGCCTCGTCAGGCCGAGATTGCGGGCCATCTCCTGGCATCCCCGCTCGGTGCGCCGTAGGGCGACTGCGATCTGCGCGAATGGAGTTCCGGTGGCCCGCAGCGCAGTAAGGGCGTGCTTCTCGGACTCCGCCCATTGGTTGGGATTGCGGTCGCGCATCAGGCGGTCTCCAGGGGGAGTTCGGCGTGCGCTAGGCCATGCTCGCGTCGCCAGGCCTCAAGCGAGATGCCCGCGAAGTTCGCGCCCAACCGGAGCACTTCGTCGCAAAAGTGAGCGACGCGCCGCATGTGCTGGCGCCAGGGCTTCACGCCGCGATAAATCATGAAGGCTTCACGCCGATCCTTGACGGCGCACTTGGTGCGGCCCTCAAGCATCTCGGCGCCCTGCGCGTCGCTAAAGCCGCGACGGATGCCCCAGAGCAGCACGCGGTCCTCTTCGGGCGTCCATTTGCCCAGGGCGTCGCTCACCGAAGAGTCTGATACGTGATCTGCCGAGCAAAGGTGTGTCCGGCTCATATCCCCCTCACATACGGAAGCGTTTGCGCATGTAGGCGCGGGCCACGTGCGGCTCGTATTGGAAGTCGCGGCGAAGGCGGCGAAGCTCCTCGCGCATAGAGTTGTTTAAGTGGTCGAAGTCGGCGGGCCAGAAGCGCTCGATCATAGAAGCGCCTCCTGCTTCGCCTTGGCCGGAGCAGGCACGAACATGTCGGGCTGGGCGTACGCCGCCTCGATCCGCCTGCAGGCGATGTCGAAGTAGCGCGGCTCTATCTCAATGCCAACGAAGGTCAAGCCGCGCTTAGCGCAGGCAACGCCCGTCGTCCCCGAGCCCATGAATGGATCGCAAACCGTCCGCACGTCCGCAGGCAGGTGCGACAAGCACCACTCCATGAGCGGCAGAGGCTTCTGTGTCGGGTGGACCTTTCCTTCGCTCGCCAGTGCACCATTGCAATAATTAAAGGCGCGCGTTGGCTGGTCGAGAGTCGTCCAGGCCATCTCGACATGGCCGGAGGAGAAGTTGCGTACGATCTTGTCCCAGATCAGCCAGCCGCGCTTCGGCGGGAGCGGATAGTAGTTTCCGCCCCACACAATGGCGTGCTCAGCTAGCTTGAGCGCGATTGGCAGGCCGGCGGCGGGCTCGTTGTCCCACTCAGCCGGCACCATATGCGCCAGCATGAGCTTCCACCTCTTTAAGCCGCCGATGCGCAGCTTGTCGCCCAACCCATAAGGCGGGTCAGTCACGACAGCATCCACCTTGCCGAGCGTCGGCAGTATCTCCAGGCAGTCGCCCAGGTAGAGCGTCGCGTCGCCGATCTTGACGGAGTTCGTCATGTCTCGACGATCTCCACGCCGTACTCGGCTTTGAAGTGACGCGCCTTCCAGCGGTACAGGTCGGTCTTGAAGCCCTTGGCGTCCTCAACGACGACGCCGCGGCCAGGCAGGAGGTAACGGAAGTCGGCGACGTAATGCCCGACCACTTCGCCGCCCATCGTGTGCAGGGCGATCCGCACTTGGGTTTCGAGATTGTGGATTGCGCCAGCGCGCTCCAGCCGCTTCAGATCGGCGTGGCGCCTCGCCTCTTTCTTGCTGGCGAACTTCAGCCCGTCGTGCTCGACGCGCGTTGCGTTGAACTTCGAGCGGCGCTGGAAGGTCACTCTGCGCCCCCGAGAAAAGACCGGGCATACGCTAAGCGCCCGGCCAGTTGCAGGGAGGAAGCCGCGAGATAGGCCGCGGGTACGAAAGGGGGCCCCGGCGGCAGGAGGGCCGCCTGTTGCTCGGCCGGGGCTAGGCGCGCTGGGAGTGGACGCGCCGTCTCAATATCTCCCCGGCCGTGTCCGGTTGAGCACGGCCGGGGGCTATGGCTTGCCTGAGGAGGGGCAGGGACGGGCCAGTAGGTCATGCGGCCCTCCCAGCCTTGGCGGGCCGCGCGAGCTGCGCTTCGATCTTGCTGAGCGTCGCCGTCTGGATGTCGCCGCCCTTGCGCAGGCGCTCGACCAGCTTGCCGTCGCAAACAGCTTTAAAGCCGAACGTGCTTTCACTTATCCCGCCGTCCGCGCAGTAGGCAACAATCCGGTCAAGCAACTCTGCGTGGGGGGCGTCAGTCTGGGCCATGGCCCATGAAGCTAGTGGGCCGCGGCCCACACGTCAAGCGCCCATGTTAGTGTGGGGCGAGGCCGTGTCGTGCTGTGGGCCTCAACCCATGGGCCAGACCCCTCTCTCCCGTCTGCAAGAGCGCCTCCGCGCCGGCACCCTCAGGAGTTGGAGCCTCCGACAAACCCGGGGCGGTTCAGTCCCCCGACTCGGTGTTCCCAGCGAGAGCCAAAGCGGTATTTGTACATGGATGTTTTTAACATGGTCACTCGTGTCGCTGGGGGCAGCTACCCAAAACTAGGCCCGAATACTGGGCGCCAAAGATCGCAGCGAACCGGGCACGCGATAAGAGGAACCGGCAAGATCTCCGAAAGTTGGGCTGGGCGACGCTGTCCTTCTGGCAATGTGAGCTGCGGCAGCCCGAACGAGCCGTCAAAAAGCTGTGCGCATTTCTAAAATCTCGTTAACTCCGGATATGTCCGCCAATACTGAAATGGTACGTTATCTCCAGATTCGGCAGTGAAGAAATATAATGAAGCGTCCACTCGGTATTGATCTATTCGCTGGCGCTGGCGGGCTGAGTCTGGGCTTCGAGCAGGCTGGGTTCGACGTAGCGGCAGCCGTTGAGATAGATCCGGTCCACGCTTGCGTTCACGAGTTCAACTTTTCAAATTGCGCGGTGTTGCCACGTTCCGTGACCAATCTGTCGGGAGCGGATATTCGAGCGGCGGCGAAGATCGGGTCTAGACGCGTCGACGTAGTGTTTGGCGGCGCTCCCTGCCAAGGCTTCTCTTTGATTGGGCAACGTATCTTGGATGATTCCCGGAATTCTCTCGTTCGGGACTTCGTTCGAATCGTTGCGGAGCTGGATGCCCGATACTTCGTGTTCGAAAACGTCAAAGGATTGACGCTCGGCACTCATCGAAAGTTCCTAGACGAGCTAATCGAGGCGTTCGGACAGGTGGGCTACGATGTCCGCCTGCCGTGGCGCGTTCTTAATGCCTCGTCGTATGGCGTTCCGCAGGACCGTAAACGGCTCTTTCTCATCGGCGGAAAAAAGGGGCGTCGGTTACCTGACTATCCGGCTCCAACCACTGTAGCGGCGGGAAGTTCCGGCAGCGATCTTCCGCATGGTCCAACTTGCAAGGACGCTCTAAACGATCTTCCGAATGCCGAAGATTTTGCAGCGTTGATCGATAGTGACGAAGTTCGCCCCGATTCCTGGGGGGTGCAGAGCGAGTATGCTCGCGGCATGCGTGGCCTCGCGAACGACCTTGCAGATTTTTCGTATCCTCGCCATTGGGATCGCCGAATGCTGACATCCAGCATGAGGACAGAGCATACGAAAATTTCGCGTCGGCGGTTCAAAGAGACGAAACCGGGAGATGTGGAACCGATATCGCGGTTTTTTAAGCTGCCGCAAAATAATGTAGCGAATACGCTGCGTGCTGGCACTGACGCAGCGAGGGGGGCTTTCACAAGCCCGCGCCCTATTCACTACAAGCATCCACGCTGTATTACCGTTCGCGAGATGGCGAGACTGCACGGCTTTCCTGACTGGTTCCGATTGCACGAAACCAAGTGGCACGGGGCTCGCCAGATCGGCAATGCAGTGGCGCCTCCAATGGCGAAAGCAATCGCTAGCAAGGTTGTCGAGGCACTGGGCGTAAAGCCCGTCCGCCCCGACATCGTAATTGAGTTAGGTGATCCGGCCTTGCTGCGCATGGGAATGTCGCAGGCCGCCGAATATTGGGGAATTGAAAGCCCAATCGGGCGCAGGGACAGAAAGAGCGGTGCGCGCAAGAGAAAGCAGCACGAAACCGAAGCTGAAAGACTCGCTGCTTTGGAGGTTGCGCGTGGCTAAGAAACCAAAAGGCAGCGCCGGCTGAGCGCCTGCGCATCATCCGGGTCTATGGCGACAGCATGAGGCCGGACTTTCAGCCGGGCGAGCGCGTGATGGTGGACACGCAGGATCGTGTGCCCTCTCCGCCCGGCGTTTTCGCGGTGTGGGACGGCTTCGGCCTGGTCGTGAAGCGGGTCGAGATGATCCCGTACTCCGACCCGCCGACCGCACGCCTCATTAGCTCGAATCAGGAATACAAAACCTACAAGCTTTCCCTGGCGACGGTCAAAATCAACGGCCGCGTCGTCGGGAAATGGCACTGGACCTGAAATAGTTTTTGGGCCGGCGCGCATATCGCCACGCACATTTTCTGGGCCACGGCCCATTTAAGTGTTGACTACGTGGGCAACTGCCCATATTTTCTTCCCATCGCGCTCGCAGTGAGCCGGTCCCGCTGAGGCGGGGAACCCTGAATAGAGGACGCCTTCCGAGTGGCAGCCGGTCCGGCCCGCAACCGGATCGGCACTCTCGGGCCAGGCGTCGAGGGATGGGACTGGCGCAGGACATGATTTTACCGCTGACGCCTTGGGTGATCGACGGCGCTCGCGACTAGGGGATGATTGACACTCGGCGTGGATCGCCTGCAGAGTGACACCTAAACAGAAGACGGGGTGAGGAGCGATGACCGGTGCGAGGGAGAAGTTCGGGGCGTTCATACGCCGCGAACGCGAAGGCAAGGTGATCGGATTGCGCGAAATGGCGAAGATGATCCGGGTGAGCCCTACCTACCTGTCGAAGGTCGAGCGGGACGAGTTCCCGCCGCCGGCCGAGGACAAGGTTCGGGCAATCGCCAAGATCATCGGGTGTGATGTCGATGACTTGCTGGCGCGGGCCGGCCGGGTATCGACCGACATCACCGACATCATCAAGCGTCATCCGGTCGAGCTGGCGGCGCTCCTGCGCATTACCAAGGGCCTGACCGGTGACGATATCGCCCAGTTGGCCCGGCAGGCGGAAAAGGCAAAGGGCGTTGGCCCCGTCACTCTCCGCTCCGCGGACGGCTTCTTCGTCGCCCAAGTCTTCAGCCACGCAACGGCCGAGTTTATCCGCGACGCCGCCAACGTACACGCCGCTTGCCTTGCCCGCGTCAATGCCGGTGCCATGGGCGACGACACGGGGAGGCGGTGATGGACCTTCAGAACCTAACCAACGCCGCGCTCTATCAGCAGCTCGATGCCGTCAAGCACGCCATCGCCTGCCTGGACCATCTGGCGGAGACGACGGATCAGACCATTGCTCTATGGACCGCCCGGCGCGACGCGATCATGCGCGAGCAAATCCGCCGCAACGAGGTGAAGGGCGTCGAGCTCGATGCTGGCGACGAAGAGCGCGAGCCGCGCCCCTGCTACGTCTGGTGGGCTTGGGGCCGTGCTTTCGAGAGCAAAGACGCCGCCGAGGTTTTCACGAGGAAAGACGACCTTGCAGAAGCGGAGATCGCCGGCGCGTCTGAATGGGGCGCCCAGTATCTCGGCGTCGCCTCAAGGCCGCACGCATACATCCACGAAGACGGAACGCGCGTTGCGCTGATCCGCGATCAGAGCGCAGACACGAGGGCTGCGTGATGCTCCCGGCAGACAACGACGCTGCTTTCTCCGGCTATCGCATGAAGGCTTCCGAGCTTGTGGACTTCCTGCTCGACCAGGCGGACCGCGAGGGCATCTACGCCAGCACCGCAGCCGGGTTTGAGCAAGCCGCCGACTACATCCGGCGCTCAATGAAGGCCGCATCCGACCTCAGCAACGAGGACGCGCCATGAACCTCGCCCGCCTCTCCCGCTCCCCTCGCCGTCTCCACAGAGAGACGCTTGCTGAGCAGCTTGGCGCCCTCTGCCTTGCTGTCGCCGGTCATCGGAACACAGCTCGGTTTATCTGCTGCTGTGGGGCTCTGGCTGTCCTCTACATGGTGGTGCTGTGAGGAAGGCCGCTGTCCGCGAGGATCGTGGGCCGCCGCGGGTGTACGGGGAGCCGAAGGTCGGCTTCTTCAAGGTGCGCGTTGTCGCGCGTGGCCCGTGGGTTCCTGCCCGCATCTTCCGTCTCTGCCATTGCACCGTAAACGGTGGGGATGGCGGCCAAGGCCACGACTGGGCCGGCACATGCGACCGCTATCCGCCCCTGCGGGCTGTGGTTGGCAAACTTCTGGTCGATCCCTGCGAGGGCGTGTGGCACGCGAACAGCCGAGAGATCACCGAGCCTGATTACTACGCGATGGTTTTTGAGCGCGCATTGGAGGACGAGAATGCAGTCTGAGACGATTGGCGAACTCGCCAAGGCGCTGGCGAAGGCGCAGGGCGAGATAAAGGGGGCCACGAAGGACGCGCAAAACCCGCACTTCCGAGCGAAGTATGCGGACCTCGCGAGCGTGTGGGAAGCCTGCCGCGGACCTCTGTCCGCAAACGGCCTAAGCGTGATCCAGACCACGGACGGCGACGGCACGAACGTCGAAGTCATCACGACGCTTGCTCATTCGAGCGGGCAATGGATTCGCGGCAAGCTGGTTATGCGCCCCGTGAAGGCGGACCCGCAGGGCATCGGCTCGGCGCTTACCTATGCGCGCCGGTACTCGCTCGCCGCCATGGTCGGCGTGGCCCCCGAGGACGACGACGGCGAAGGCGCGCACGGTCGCGGCTATGGCAGGCGCGAGACGCCCCCGCCCAAGCGCGACGATACGCCTCCGCCCCATGACGACGACGGCGGCGACCCTACGCCCACGACCAGCGCCGTGCAGGGGGCCATCGCCTTTCGTGACTCCTACATCAACTCGGCCAAGGGCGCCCGCACGATAAACGCCCTTGCAGACCTCGCAAAGCAGCACGGGGCGAAGCTGGACAAGCTGCGCGCCGCCTATCCCGCGCTGTGGAAGGAGATCGCGGGCGTGATCGCCCAGCGCGAGGCGGACTTCGAAGCCGAACAGAACCTTAGGATGGCGGGTTGACCATGGAACGGATGGACGTCTGCACGCCCCGCAAGGGCAAGGACGGCAAGACCCGATGGCTGCGCATCGGCGCGGCGTTCCCCGCCAAGCAGGGCGACGGCTGGAACATCATACTCGACGCTTTGCCGCTCCCTGACGCCGAGGGCCGTTGCGCGCTGTCTTTGTTCCCCCTGAAAGAAGACAGCCGCCAGCAGGGCTCGCAGGGCGAAGGCGGCTCGTCCTACCGGGCCGCGAGCCGGGGCGAGGGCGCTCCCGATCTGGACGACGAGATACCTTTCTGATGGGCGCCCCGCTGTTCCTCCGCAAAAACCTGCGCGGCCAGCTTGAGCCTGTTGACGAGGCGGGCGTCGAGGCCCTGTCTCACTACAAGGCCGGCGACGTGGTGCGGGGCGAGCTGCGCAAGCCGCGCAATCCCCGGCGCCATCGCTGGTACTGGGCGCTCTGCGGGCTCGTGGCGGAGAACAGTGAGCGCACGGCCGAAGAAGTCTCGACGCTGCTCAAGCTGGCGACGGGACACCGCGACACGCTCGCCTTGAAGGCCGGGGCCTGCCCGCACTGCGGCGGCGACGTGGAGAAAGTTGCGTATCTGCCGAAGTCTATCAGCTTTGCAAAGATGGATGAGGCGGAATTCGCGGCCTTCACCGAGCGCTGCGTCTACGTCGTGGTGACGCGGCTTCTGCCTGGCGTTGATGCGCCGATCCTCAAGGCCGACATAGAGGCGATGCTGTCGTGATCGGATTGCGCGAGATGGCGAAGATTAGGTAGATAACTACCCAAAACGGGCGAGGGAGTCAAATATATAATTCCCTTCACAAACTGCAATGTGCCATCTATTAGGAAGCCGCCTAATGTCCGTCCGCGCCATCGTCAAAT
>SXGR01620305.1_pt1 | contig 32112 bp, 28 predicted proteins | sample 3174711 | NCBI WGS metagenome assembly SXGR01 (sample SAMN11356860, study PRJNA531348) | freshwater metagenome | isolation source: freshwater sample F1-60 | place: China: Fuxian Lake, Yuxi | collected 2017-12-25 | reverse complement strand
GCTGCTGCGCCCCGGTCGCTTCGACCGCGAGGTCGTGATCGACCTGCCGGACCTCGCCGGACGCGAGGAGATCCTGCGCGTGCACCTCAAGAAGGTGAAGGCCGCCGCAGACGTCGATGCCGCGGTGCTCGCGCGCTCGACGCCCGGTTATTCCGGCGCCGATCTCGCCGCGATCGCCAACGAAGCCGCGATCATGGCCGCGCTCGCCAAGAAGGACGAGATCACGATGGAGCACCTCGAGGAGGCCCGCGACAAGGTGCGCTACGGCCGTCAGAAGCGCTCCAAGTCGATCGAGGAGGAGGATCGTCGCGTCACCGCCTACCACGAGGCGGGACACGCCATCGTGGCGGCGATGATTCCGGATGTCGACCCGCCGCACAAGGTCACGATCGTGCCGCGCGGACGCGCGCTGGGCACGACCATGATGCTCCCCGACAAGGAGAGCTACCACTTCCAGCGCAAGAAGATGCTCGGACAACTCGCGGTCGCCTTCGGCGGTCGCGTCGCTGAGGCGCAGTTCGTCGGCGACATCTCGGCCGGCGCCTCGGATGACATCCGCCGCGCCACGGAGCTGGCGCGCGCGATGGTCACGGAACTGGGCATGTCCGACAAGGTCGGCCCGATCCACTACGCCGAGCGCCAGGGCTCCGATTTCCTCGGCACCGAGCTCACGAGCGGCAAGTGGCACTCCGAACAGACGGCGCGCGAAATCGACGAAGAAATCGAGCGCATTCTCAAGGAAGCCTACGAGACCGCGGCCCGCATCGTGCGCGAGAACACCGAGCAGATGGAGCGCATCACGCAGGCCCTGCTGACTTGGGAAACCATCAGCGGAATGGAAATCAAGCGCATCCTCGCCGGCGAAAGCCTCGACAGCCTGCGCCCGACTCCCCCGCCGCAGCGTCCTGGCGCCACCGCTCCCGCAGCGAGCCCTGCGGGTACCGCGTCGGCAAACCCCGGAGCACGCACCCAGGGCGGAGAGTTGCCCGGCACGCCGGGCCTGTCGCCGGCCTGAGAGGCCGCTTGTGCGTCCCTCCATGCGACGCATCACGATCATGGGCGTGATCAACGTCACGCCCGACTCGTTTTCCGACGGAGGGCTGTTTCTTGATCCGGCGCGGGCCGTGGAGCATGCGCACGCGCTGATCGCCGATGGAGCCGAGTGGCTCGATGTCGGCGGCGAATCCTCCCGGCCGGGTGCGCTCTCCGTTTCCGCCGCGGAAGAGCGCGCGCGCATCCTGCCGGTGATCCGCGCGCTTTCCCGCGCCGTGCGCGTGCCGATCTCGATCGACACCACCAAGAGCGAGGTCGCCTCCGCAGCGCTCGACGAGGGCGCCAGCCTGGTCAACGACATCGAGGCGGGCGTGCACGATCCGCAGATGCTGCCGCTGGTTGCGCGTCGCGGTGCCCAGTACTGCGCGATGCACATGCAGGGCCGTCCCCGCGATATGCAGATCGAGCCGCGCTACCACAACGTGCTCGGTGAGGTGGCTGCGTTCCTCGATGAGCGCCGCGAAGCCGCGATCCATGCCGGCATCGAGCCTTCGCGCATCCTGCTCGATCCGGGCATCGGCTTCGGCAAGACGCTCGAGCACAATCTGGCGCTCCTGCGCGGGCTGCCGCACCTGCTGGAGCTCGGCGCACCGCTGCTGGTCGGCGTGTCGCGCAAGTCATTCCTCGCCAAGCTTGTCGAGAGCAGCGGCCGCATCGCTCCGCCGGCGCAGGACCGCGCGGCGCTGACGCTCGCCGCGGAGCTGCACGCCGCACGTCAGGGCGCCGCCGTGATCCGCACGCACGATGTGCGTGCGCTGCGCGAGGCCTGGCTGGTGGAATCCGCGCTCAGCGCCGGCGCAGGCTAGCGCCGCACTTCGAAGAGCACTCGGCGGCCATCGCCGAGGCCCCGCGCCCGCACGCTCCAGCCATCGCTGTGCCATTCAAACAGCTCCTGCCCGTCGCGCGCACGGCGAAACAGGCGCCAGGAGGAAAGCTGTCGGTTCTGCCCCGGTTCGACCACGGGGATGCGGGTCGCCGCGGCTTCCGCAAGCACCTCCGGCGGCTGGTCGCACAGTCCGCCGAGCGCAAGTGTTTCACCCTCGCCCACGAGTTGCGCCACAAACGGTCCCCATCGGCCGCCCTCGGCTCGTGCGCAACGCGCGTCGATCAGCAGGGACTCGCTCCAGGTGAGCCCGCGCACCGTGCGCGCTGCGAGATCGACCTCCACGGCCGCGTCCTCGCCGACGCCCAGCCCCAGCTTGTCCGGTCCCTGCACCAGCGCTGCGCACAGCCGACCCAGTCGATCGCGCTCGAAGAAGTGTGAATCGGTCAGCACGCCCGGCAGAAAACCCATGCCGGAGCCGATGCGCGGACCGAGCACCCGCTCGGAGCCATCCTCGTCCTTGGCAGGGATGCCCAGCGCCTGTGCGCTGCGGCCGCCGAGCAGCATGCGCTCACCAAGCATGGCGCAGCCGGCGCTGCCGCCGCCAAGCGTGCCGCCGCGCTGCACGAAAGCGCGGAAGGCCTCGCGCACCGGACCGGGAGGATAGCGATCGACAATGCGCTGCTGATCACCGCCCGTGAAGAAGACCGAGCGCGCGCGCTGCAGCGCGTCGATGGTCTGCGCATCGCCGGTCTCACGCCGCAGGACGATCACCTCCGTCGCGGCATCATGCGCCAGCAGCGCCTCGGTCTTGTCGACCGCCTCGTCCTCCTGCGGGCCGGTCGCCGCCGTGGCGACGAGCACGGGTCCGCGGCCCGCTTCTAGCAATGCCCGGTAGACCGGCGCGGTGTCGTTGTCCAGACCGCCGCCGACGATCAGCAGTTTGCCGGAGCTTGGCTTTGCAGCATGACGGTCGGGAGAAACAGCGCAGGCAGCGAGCGTGCAGGCAAGCAGGAGTGCGACCTTCATGGACGCGAGACTAGCCTGCGCGGGCCTTGTTTCCGAGCGCGGCGACCTGCACGATGCGCGCGTGGGGAACGCACGGATCTTCGGCACGGATGGCATCCGCGGACGCGCGGGCGATGGCTGGCTGGCAGTGCCGGCGGTCAGCGCACTGGGCCTGGCAGTCGGCAAGGTCATGCCGGGCAGGCGCGCACTGATCGGACACGATGGACGCCGCTCCGGGCCGGAGCTGGAGCGCGCGCTGGCAGCGGGTCTGGCACAGCGCGGCTACGCCGTGAGCAGCGCCGGCCTGATCACGACGCCGGGCCTGGCCTGGCTGACGCGCACCGAGGGTGTCGAGCTGGGCGCGATGATCAGCGCCTCGCACAATCCGGCGGAGGACAACGGCATCAAGCTGTTCAGCGCGGCGGGCGACAAGCTGAGCGACGAGCTGGAACTGCGCATCGAGGAGCAACTGCACGCGCAGCCACGGGCGGAGCCGACGATCGAGGCCGTGCGCTTCGATCCGGAGCTCGCGCGCCACTACGCGGCTCACCTCGCGGAGACGGTCGGCAAGGGTCTGGATCTGCGCGGCTGCAAGCTGGTGCTCGACTGCGCCAACGGCGGCGGCAGCGGCATCGCACCGGGCGTGCTGCGCTCGCTGGGCGCCGAGGTGGTCGCCTTCGCGTGCGCGCCGGATGGCTCGAACATCAATCGCGAGTGCGGCGCCACGCACACCGGTCCGCTGGCGGCGAAGGTGCTCGCCGAGCAGGCCGAGCTGGGCATCGCGCTCGATGGCGACGGCGATCGCTGCATGCTGATCGACGAGCATGGCGCGCTGGTCGACGGCGACGGGATTCTGACGGTCCTGACGCGCGAGCTGGCGAGCAACGGCGCGCTCACGGGCGGCGCCATCGTCGCCACGGTGATGAGCAACAAGGGCCTGTCACGCGCCTTGCGGGATGTCGGTGCGCGCATCGTGACCTGCGATGTCGGCGATCGACGCGTGGTCGAGGCCTTGCGGCGCGACGGACTGCGCCTCGGCGGCGAACAGTCGGGTCACATCGTCTTCGGACCGGACAACCACTACATCGGCGACGGACTCTACACGGCGCTGGCTGTGCTGCGCGTGCTGCGCGCGCGCAACAAGCGGCTATCGGAGCTGGCGGGAGCCTTCCGCGCCTTCCCGCAGGTGCTGATCAACGTGCGAGTGCGCGAGAAGCCGCCGCTGACGACGCTCGCGCGCGTCAGCGCGGCGGTCAAGGCCGTGGAAAACGCGCTGGGCGAGGATGGACGCGTGCTGCTGCGCTACTCCGGCACCGAGGCCTTGGCGCGGGTGATGGTCGAGGGCCCCGAGGAGGCTCTGATCCGCGCGCAGGCCATGAGCATCGCCGACGAGCTGAAGCAGGCGATCGGAGCCTGAGTGAGCGTCGAGCTCGCGATCGAGAGTTCGACCCGGCAGGCCTCACTGGCGCTGCTCGTCGATGGAAAGTGGATCGAGGACTCGCTGCGCGCCGAGCAGGCCCACGCCTCCGATCTGCTCGTGCTGCTCGATGCGCGCATGCGGGCTCTGGGGCTGGCGCCGTCGAGCCTGCGCGTGATCCATGTCGGCCTGGGTCCTGGCAGCTACACCGGGCTGCGCGTGGGACTCGCCTGCGCCAAAGGACTGGCGCTGGCGCAGGGCGCCAGCCTGCGCGGCGTGTGCTCCTTCGAGGCTCATGCCTACGGCGAGCTTGCGCCGGGTGAGGAAGCCTGCGTCTCGATCGATGCCCGGGCGGGCGGCTGGTACTACGCCCGCTATCGCCGCGAAGCGGATGATGTGACGGCGCTCGAACCGCTGTGCGTACTCACTCCTGCGCAGGCGCAGGAGCGCGTGCAGGGTTGTCCGCGGATCTTCGGGTCGGATGCGGTGCCGCGAGCCGGGGCGCTGGGCGCCTTGTCGCGATGCCGCGCCGCCAAGGAGCCTGCGGTCCCCGCCGCCGGGCTCGAACCGCTGTACCTGAGACCTTTCGCCGTCACCGAGCGGCGGCGCTAGCGCGCTCTGGAAAACGGCCTTCGGCCCCCCTACCTTCGGGCGCGCGTGGACGCTTACCGGGTCAAGGCCGAAATCAATCTCGATGCGCTGGAACACAACCTGCGCGAGATCCGGCTGACTGCCGGCTCCGGCGTGCGCGTGATCCTCGTCGTCAAGGCCGATGCCTACGGACACGGCGCCAAGGCGATCGCCAACCACGCGCTGCGCTGCGGCATCGATGCACTGGGCGTGGGCACGAGCGCGGAAGCACTGGAGCTGCGCGAGAGCGGCGTGCGCGTGCCGATCCTCGTGCTGGGCACGATCATCGACAGCGAAGCGGCCGACTGCCTGCGCCACTCGGTGCACATCGTGCTGCACTCCACGGATCGCGCCGCGATGATTCAGAGTCTCGCACGCTCGATGGGCGTGCGCGCCAAGGTCCATCTCAACGTCGACACCGGCATGGGACGCCTCGGCGTACCGCCTGCGCGGGCGCTGGAATTGCTGCGGCTGGTGCGCAGTTCCCCCAACCTCGATCTCGCGGGTGTGATGACGCACGTCAGCGCCTCCGATGGCGCACTCTCGGCCTCCACGCGCGAGCAGGCGCGCCTGTTCGAAGGAGTGCTGCGCGAAGCGCGCGCGGAGCATCTGCTGCGCGGCTGGATCCACATGGCCAACTCGGCCTCGATCTTCACGGGCCTCAAGCCGCTCTACGACACGGTGCGCCCGGGCATCAGCGCCTACGGCATCCTGCCCGGCGATCTCGCGGCGGCACAGCGCCTGCAGCCGATCCTGAGCCTGCGCACGCAGATCGTGTTCCTGAAGGATGTGCCTGCGGGCACGCCGATCGGGTACTCATCGACCTGGCGGGCTCCGCGTGCCACGCGCATCGCCACGCTGCCGATCGGCTACCACGACGGGCTGCCCTGGGCCTTGGGCAACGTCGGCGAAGTGCTTGTGCGCGGCCTGCGCGCGCCGATCGTCGGCCGCGTGTCGATGGACTACATCACCGTCGATGTGGGCCATGTGCCCGGCGCGAGCGTCGGCGACTGCGTCACCGTGATCGGCGAGGATGGCGCCGAGAGCATCAGCGTCGAGGATCTTGCGCGCCAAGCCGGCACGATCCCCTATGAAATCACCTGCTCATTCGGACGGCGCGTGCAGCGTCTGTACGTCGGCGGAGAAGATCTGACGATTCCCTCGCAGCGCGATCCGCGCCCGCTAGAGCGCGAACGCAGCCCCAAGGCGAGCTTCCGCGTTCCGCTGCCGCCGCCGACGAGCTGAGGCCATGCTGGGCCTGCTGCGTTCACTCGTCGCGATCAGCTGGAGCCTGGTGCTCCTGTGCGGCTGGATCGCGTTTCTGCTGCTGGTGCTGCTGCTCGGTGCCGAGGCCACGGGCCTGCTGACCTCGATTGCGCGCAGCGCGACCGGGACGGCGCTGGGTGAACGGCCGATCAGCATGGAACATGCGGGCGTGCGGCTGTTCCCGGCGCGCCTGGTGATCCGCGAGCTCGTCGTGGGCCAGGCCCCTGAGCGGATCCGCATTGAAGAGCTGGAACTGGAATGGAATCTCGACTTCGAGCGCGGCTTCCGGATCACGGGTGCGACGGCGCGCGGCGGCAGCGCCGAACTGGGCCGCACATGGCTGGAAGAGCGCGCCCCGCAGGGCGGTTCGAGTCCGACGCTGCAGTCGATCGCGGACTTTCCGTTGCGTGTCGAAGGAATGGAGCTGGCGCTGGCCTCGCACCGTTGGGGCCGGTTGCCGCTGGGCCGCCTCGATGCGCGCGGTTCATTTCAGAACGGTGATCTGCTGCGTTTCGAGGGCCGGCTGCGTCCGCGCTTCTCGCCGGACGGTGCACGCGCGAGCGAGCTGTACTTCTCGGGCCAGTACGCCGCCGCGGAGCAAGGCCTCGACATCGAGCTCGCGGGTGCGGCTCTTCCGCTGAGCCTGGCCTACCTGCCCGAAGGCCGGCTGCTGGAACAACTGCAGGCGTGGCAGCCGCGCGGCACGCTGGATGTGACGGGCCGGCTCAGCATGCATTCCGGAGTGCGTGCGCGCGTGCGGGCACGCGTTCAGGAGGCGGACATCGTGCTGGCGCGCGGCATGCAGCGCCTCACCGCTTCTTCACTGGAGCTGGATCTCGCGCTGGAATCCGAGCAGCTTGCCGCGGCACTGGATCCGCAGCACTGGACGGGCAACGCGACCCTGCTCGGCGCATGGGAAGGCGCACAGCTGCGCGGTGCGGCGGAATTGCGCGCGGGTCGGCTCGCAGCGCAGCTTGCTGCGGACTCGATCCCGCTGGATGAGCGCATCGCTGAACTGGCGGGAGGCGGCGAGCAACTGCGCGAGATCTGGCGCGGCTTTGCACCGCGCGGCAGCGCCAACCTGCTCGCGGGCATCGAATGGCCGCTGGCGCTCAGCGCCGAGCAGGGCCTGCGTCTGGCCTTCGAATTCGATCCGGCGGGCAAGACGGGCATGACCTACCTCGGCTGGCCGGAAGCCGGCCGGCGCGAGGAGGGCTTCCCGCTGCCGGCCGATGCGGTCAGCGGCAAGGTCGTGTTCGCGCGCGAGCCGGGCAATCTGCGTCCGCTGCGCACGGGCCTGATCGATCTGCGTGCGCGCACACCGGCCGGTGATGTGCGCTGCGACGGGTTGGTGAGCTCGCACCCGATCGATGCGCCGCCCTTCCTGCCGGGATATGGCGCCTCCGAGCTGGATCTGGTCATCGAAAGTTCCGCACTGAGCCTGGGTGAGCCGATCTACACGGCGCTGCGCGGGCTGGAACCCAGCGTCGAGGCCGCGACGACCTGGCTGCCCTTCGATCCGCGCGGGGGGACGCTCGCTCCGCGCTTCCGGCTCGTCCGCACGGTCGACATGCCCTACGCCGCCATCGAACTCACCACGCGGCTGAAGGGCGTCGAGGCACGCTGGGACGAGCTGCCGCTGCCGGTGCGCGGCATCGACGGCGAACTGCGCGTGCGCAGCGACGGCAAGGGCGGCGTGGCCGTGGCCTTCGAAGCCGATGCGGAGCTGGAAAGCGCGCGCGCGCTGCACATCGCGGCGCATCTGCACAGCGATCCGCGCAGCACAACCGGATCCGCGGACGAATGCGTGCATGTGCGCGTGCGCGCCGATGAACTTGCCCTGCAGGGTGCGGACGTCGCCAGTCTGCGCACGCAGATTCCGGCCGTGGCCGAAGCGCTCGAGGAGTCCGGTGCACGCGGCACGCTGGATCTGCGCTATGTGCGCGAGCGCGCGGGGCATGCGGCCAGTCCGCACAGCGAGCTGGAACTGCGCCCGCGCGAGACACGGCTGGTGCCGCGCGCCATGCCGCTGGAGCTGACAGGGCTCGAAGGGCGCGTGCTGCTGGAACTGCCCGAGGAGGGCAGTGTGCGCGTGCGCGCCGCGCCGCTGCTGGCACGCTGGAAGGAGAGGGCGCGGGTTGCGCTGGACGGCGAATTCGACGGCACGCTGCGCATTCTCGCTGCGGGGCTCGATGCGGCGGCACCGGAGCTCAACGAGCAGTTGCAGCAGAACCTCGGAGACACGCCGAGCGCCGTGCGTCTGGCGGGAGCGCTCGATCTGGAGGCCGCGCTGGAGCCGGCGCAACCCGCCGGATTGCGCATCCGCGCCCAATTGCGCGGCAACACGCTGGAGGCCGGCGAACAGTTGGTCTTTGACGCCTTGGAGGGCCGCCTGGATTGGGCGGCGGGCCGGCTGCGCGGACAGGACCTGGGCGCCAGACTCGCGGGCAGCGCGCTGGAAGTCCGCGAGCTCAACGCGGGCGCATCGGACGGCGGCTGGGAGCTGCGCATGCAGCTCGCGGCGCAGGAGCTGCCGCTCGATCGCGCGCATCTGGCAGGCATCCTGGATGCCAGCACGCTCGACACGCTGCTGGGCGAACTGGCACTGCAGGGTCGAGTCGAGATCGACAGTGCCGATCTGCGCCTCGCCGGCGGCGCGGGTCGCAGCACGCGGCTGGAGTTCTCCGGCGACATCACGCCCGTGGACACGACGCTGGAGCTGGGCTTGCCGCTGCGCATCGGCACCGCACGCGCGCGCATTGAGCAGTTGATCCTCGAAGACGAGCAGCTGCGCGTGCGTGCGCGCATTGACGAGCTCTACGGCGACATCGCGGGCCGAGTGCTGGGTCCCGCCTCGTTCCGGCTCTCGTACATCGAACCGCTGCTGTCGATCGAGGATCTGGACGCCAGCCTGGAAGGCGGCCGACTGCTGCCGATCGGCGCCGAACAGCACATGAGCGGCGCAAGCTTCGCGATCACCCTGCTCGCGCCGTACGATTTCCAGCTGGGCGTCAGCCTGCGCGATGTCGAGGTCGGCGGACTGCTGCGCGGGCTGTTTGATTCCGAGTTCGCGACCAAGGGCCGGCTCAACGCGGAGCTGCGGCTGGAAGGCAACACGGAGCAGCTGCTGGAGCTCGAGGGCAGCGGCTCACTGCGCGTGCGTGATTCCAGGCTGTGGTCGATCCCGGTCTTCCGCGCGCTGTTCAGCCAGCTCGGCCTCGACAGCACCGTTGTGTTCGAGAACATGCAGTCGCGACTGCGCATCGCAGACGGCCGGATCGTGCTGACGGACATGTCCGTGGAGAGTCCGATTCTGCAGCTGGTTGGCAGCCGCGGCACGCTCGACTTCGACGGCGCGCTGAGCTTCGATCTGGAGCTGCGCTATGCGCTGATCGACCGCCTCGGTCCGTTCACGCGGCTCTTCTATTCGATTCAGAACCGGCTGATGTCCGTCGAGATCCGCGGCGACATGGCCCGCCCCTTCGTGGATCTCAAGAACCCGGTCACGGGCCTTTTCCGCGGCCGCCGCCAGCGGGCGCTGCCGCTCCCCGGTCTTTCCCCGCTGCCGCCCCGCTTCTGATGCGTTAGAATCCGCGCTGCGATGAGCACGCACGAGTTGTACGCGGTCGTCATGGCCGGAGGTTCAGGCACGCGCTTCTGGCCCGCAAGCCGCAAGACGCTGCCCAAGCAGTTCCTGCCGATCAGCGGGTCGAAGGTGATGATCCGCGATACGGTGGACCGCCTGAAGGGGCTCGTTCCTCCGGAACGCATTCTCGTCGTGACCGGTGCCGTCCACGCACCGCTGGTCGGCCGTCATCTGCGCAAGCTCCCTCCGGAAAACGTGCTGTGCGAGCCGGTCGGCCGCAATACCACGCCCTGCGTGGCGTGGGCCGCGGCCGAGATCGCGCGCCGCAGCCCCGCTTCCGTGCAGATCGTGCTGCCGAGCGACCACGTCATTCGTCCGCCGGCGAAGTTCCGCCGCACGCTCGCCGCCGCCGCGGAGGAAGCCGCCGACAGCGGCGCACTGCTGACGCTGGGCGTGCGCCCCACCTTCCCCTCGACCGGCTACGGTTACATCGAGTGCGGCGATCTCCTGCACACGCGCCCCGGCGCCGCGGTGCACGAGGTCTCCCGCTTCGTGGAGAAACCCGACAGCGAGCGCGCCGAGGGCTTTCTGCGCTCCGGCCGGTTCCTGTGGAACGCGGGCATCTTCGTGTGGAGCACGGCAAGCATCCTCGCCGCCCTGCGCGAGCACGCAGCCACCACGCTGAGCGGCATCGAGCAGATTCTGCGCGCCGGCGATGATCAGACGCTCGCGCGCGTCTGGCCGAATCTGCCTTCCGTCGCCATCGATGTGGCCGTGATGGAAAAGGCCCGCTCCGTGCGCGTGGTTCCGATCGAATTCGAATGGAGCGATGTGGGCTCGTGGACCGCGCTGCCCGATGTCCACCCGGCCGATGAGCACGCACATGTGATCGCAGGCGGCGCGCAGCTGCTCGCGCAGGATGCGTCCAACTGCATCGCCTACGGCCCCAAGGGCGAGATCATCGCGCTGCTCGGCGTGCGCGACCTGGTGGTCGTGCACTCCGGCAAGGTGACGCTCGTGATCCCGCGCGAGCGCGCTCAGGATGTCCGCGCGCTCGTCGCCGAACTCGAAAAGCGCGATCCGCGCTTCATCTGACATGGCGCTCCCCCGTCGAGGCGGCATTCTCGCGATCGACCACGGCACCAAGCGCACGGGTCTGGCCTATGCGGACGCGCTGGGCATCAGCCTCAATACCCTGCCGCCCTTCCACGGACCAGGCGATTCCCCGGCACTGCTCGAGGCGGTCAGGAAGCAACTCGACGAGCGCAGCGTGGGTTTGTTCCTTGTGGGGCTGCCGCGCAACATGGACGGCAGCGAGGGACCGCGCGCGCAGGAGGTGCGCGCCTTCGCCGCCCGGCTCGCGGCGCGCTTCCCGGCCGTGGAGCTGGCCTTCGCCGATGAGCGCCTCTCCACCAAGGAAGCCGAGGAGATCCTGCGCGAAAGCGGACTGCACGGCGAGAAGGCGCGCAGCCTGCGCGACAGCACCAGCGCCGTGGTCCTGCTGCGGGATCACTTGCGCGCTTCGGAGCGCACACGCGAGGATGGACCTGCATGCTGACACTGCTTCTGACCTGCCTGCTGCAGTCCGCGCCCGCGACGGGCTCCGCGCTACCGACGCTGCGCGAGCTGGTGCGCTCCGCGGACCTCGCCGGTCAGGCGCGCATCGTGGAACTGGCGAATTTCCCCGTGGAAACAGCCCAAGGCACGCGCGTCGCGGTTTCGCGCTCCAAGAAGGGCGCGCGGCTGGCCCGACTGGAGTTCCAGACCGTCTGGAAGGGCGCGGCTCCTGCGAGCGCCGTCTGGATGCTCGCCGAGCCGGACTACGCCGGATACAGCCTCAGCCTCGAGCAGCCGGGGGCCAGCGTGATCGTCTTCCTCAGCCGCGGCGAGAGCACCGATCCGCTCCAACAGCAGTACCTCGAGAAGACCGATCTGGTGCTGTGGCGCGCGGCGGAGCTCGGCCGCGGATTGTGCGCCGTCGAAGCGGAGGCACTGCGCACGCCCGCCTGGCGCTTTGAGCCGCAGGACGGAGCGCTGGGGCGCCTTGAGGTCGGCTCCGATGGACGCGTGGCCCGCGTCGCGCTGTCCGAGCTGAAGCCGCGCGTGGAGGCGCTGGTGCTCGAGCAGCGCGAACCCTGGTTGCGCGCGCGGGCCTGGAACCGCAGAGGCGAGTTCGCCTGGAAGCTGGAGTTGCGCAAGGATCGCAGCTACACGCTCCTGATCGACCGCGCGCGCGGGGAAGACCGCGTCGAGCACTTCGTCTCCTCGAGCTGCGCGCGCGAGCTCGAGGCCCAGCTGGCCAAGGCCGCGGAACTCGAGTTCCTCCCGCGCTACGGACATGAGCATGCCGGCCAGCTCGCGCGCAGCGTGGAGTGGATCGGCGTGCGCGAGATCGAACTGCGCACGCTCGACTTTCAGGACCTGCTGGATGCGGACTACGCGCGCGCCGCGCGTTGGTCGCTGGGACTTTACGGCATCCTGCGCGGAGGAATCTCCGAGCCTGGCCTGCTCGACGGTCGCGTCGAGGACCGCAAGTATCTGCGCTAACGCGGGAAGCGCTGTTCCAGCCAGCGGACGATGCGCTCGCGGACATCCGCGGCGGCGCTGTCGTGCAGCAGATCGTGCCGGCCGCCGGCAATGCACTCCAGCTCGATGCCCGCCGAGCCGGCGGCGGAGCGCAGGCTCGCGACCTCGCAGTGCGGGTCGCGATCGCCGGCGATCAGCAGCACGGGCACGCCCAGCTGGCGCAGCTTCGGCAGGTACTCCGCCGCGGCGCGCATGGCCTCCTCTGCCGCGCGCACCGTGATCACATCGTGAACCAGTTCATCGCCCGCGCGCGCTTCGCGCTCGGCCTGCACGGCAGTCAAGTGGTCCGCCTGGAAGCCGATGCTGCCCGCCGCATCCGCGCTCTGCTTCTTGAAGAGCTTCATCAGGCCCGAGGGCTTCTCCGGCAGCGCAAAGCTCGGCGACGTGAGCGGCGCAATCAGGATCAGACCCGCGAGACCGTCGCCCTGCTCGCAGGCGTGTGCCAGTGCGTACAGCGCGCCCAGCCCCTGCCCCAGCAGCACCTTGGGAGCTTCCGGCTGCCGATACGCGAGGTGATCCTGCACATCCTTGAGGTCGCGCAGCACTTCCTTCAGGCCGTTGGAATGGCCCCGCGGTCCTTCGGAACGCCCGTGGCCGCGCAGGTCGGGCAGCGCCACGGCCCAGCCATTCTCCGCCAGTGCGCGTGCTAGCGTCAGAGCTCTGCCGCCGTGCTCGCCCGCTTCATGCACGCAGGTCACGGCGCCGCGCGGCTCGCCGGCTGCCGCCAGCTCCAGCACATGCAGCAGCACCAGTCCGGCCGAGGAATGCGACAGTCCGGCACCCTGCTCGCCTTCGGCGTTGGATTCCCGCAACTCGAGGTAGGTGACGAAGGGCTCGCTCCCGCTCATGGTGTGCGAAGGTAGTCACCCGTGCAGGCATGCGGCAAGGATGTGCTAGGATCCCGCCTGACAGGAGAGGCCGGGGCAGCCGCTCGCCCTTCAGGGCGGGAGGAAAGTCCGGACTCCACGGGTCAGGGTGGTTGCCAACGGCAACCGGCCGCGAGGTCAGGGAAAGTGCCACAGAAATCAAACCGCCGCCGGCCCGACGAGGGTCGGCGGCAAGGGTGACACGGTGCGGGACGAGCGCACCGCGGTGACGGCGACGCCACCGGCACGGCACACCCCACCCGGAGAAAGACCAAATCGGGACGGCCCATGGCGACGACCCGCGTCGCGCCGTCCGGGTAGGTCGTTCGAGGCCGCAGGCGACTGCGGCCCCAGAGAAATGGCTGCCGTCTTCCCTTGGGAAGGCACAGAATCCGGCTTACAAGGCCTCTCCTGTCACTCTCTGCTCCCCGCCGAGTTCCTGCGGGGTCTGGAGGGTCTCCTACCCCAATGGGTAGTGGTTGGATGGCTCACAAGCTCCAAACAATTGACGAAAAGGCCGGTTTCCCGTACACTCCTTCCCCTCGAAAGGCTGCACCGGACCCCGCTCCGAAGCTGCGCCCCCCGCAAGCAATGGAATTCGTCTTCGTCGTACCCCGCACCGCACTGTTCCCTGACTTCTACCCCCACGGGTTGATGCGGTTCGACGAGCGCCCCGGCCCTGAGGCGAGCTGCCTCTCGGCAGGCGCTTTCGAGAGCACGCTGGTGCGCGAAGGTTTCTTCGTCGAGCGCCCCTGGGCCGAGCACAGCCCGGCCTTCAAGCAGCTGATCCCGTACACGATCGTGGTGTGCGGCGAGCGCGTGCTGCTGACCCGGCGCACGAAGGGAGGCGGCGAGGCCCGCCTGCATGACAAGCACTCGATCGGGATCGGTGGCCACATCAACCCGATCGACATGGAAACCGCGCTGACCCGCGGCGAGCTGCGCAACCCGTTGCCCGCCGGAGCCGTGCGCGAGATCGAGGAGGAGCTCTGCGTCGAAGGACGCTACACGCTCTCCACGGTCGGACTGATCAACGACGACAGCAACAGCGTGGGAGCGGTGCATTTGGGCATCGTGCACGTGATGCGCGTCGAAGGCAGCGTCGAAGTGCGCGAAAAAGACCAGCTGGAAGGCCGTCTGGTGACGGTCGAGGAGCTGCGATCCCTCGTGAACTCCGGCGCCAACGTCGAAACCTGGTCGAGACTGCTTGTCCCCCATCTGGGCGAGCTGCTCGGTGCACCCAACCGTACATCCATCCAGACCCACAGCTGAGAGACTCCCGTGATGAGCACCACCAGCAAGAAGAACCGCGAACTGCTGCCCGGCAAGATCTACGACATGCTGATGTCGGCGCGCACGGCGGACAAGGTCACGCTGCACTTCCGTGACGGTCGGATCGTTCAAGGCGCCCTGATCTTCAACCATTTCAAGGGCACGGGCCGCGTCATCAACATCGATCAGGAAGTCTCGATCGATTTCGCGCTCGACGAGATCCGCGACCTGAAGTTCTGAGGCTCCATGCTCCGCGCTGCGCTCGCAGCCCTGTGCGCCGCCGCGAGCACCGCCGCGAGCACCACCGCGGGCGCCATCCCCGGCACCCAGTCCTCCGCCCCGGCCGGCGCGCCGTCCGCCGAGACGACGCTGGTTCTGCCGACCTCAACGCTTTGGGAGCGACAGCCCCGCGCCGAGGTGGAGCGCTCGGGGCTCGGATTTGAGCTCTGGCCCGGCGCGCAGGTGCTCGCCGTCGGAGAGCTCGTGCACGCCGCACGCAGCGAGATCGTCCATGTCGAGCAGGGCCTGTTCCGCGTCTCGCAGGCCGAGCTACCGCCGCGCATCACCACTCCGGGGCGGGAAATCGATCGCATCCCGCTGCTTGCGCGACTGGACGGTCAGGCTGCATCCGGGCCGCTGGATGTGTTCCTCGAGAATCGCCAGCGCCAGAAGCACGTGCTCGTGCGCACGCTGGAGAGCGCGCGGCTGTACGCGCCTGCTCCCTCCGCAGCCTGGATCCGCGTCGAGGAAGCGCGCGTCGATCAGGTCGCGCTGGTGGAGGCCGAGGCCGTGCAAAGCTCGCCTATCAGCGCCGAGGCCGTCGGCGGCACCCGCTGGCTCGTCAAGCCGAAGCTCACGCTTGAGGAAGGCCAGTCGCGCACTCTGGTGGTGCGCATCGGCGGTGCTGCCAGACCGGCGATGCAGGTGGCGACCGGCGGCCCGTTCGTGGATGTCACGAGCGAGGCCGGCATCGAGAGCCTGCACTTGGAGGGCCCGGATCTGCAGCTCGACATCCGCCCGACGATGGGCCCGGGTGCCGCGCTGGCGGATTTCGACGGGGATGGCGCCGTCGACATCTTCCTGCCCTCGGGCGGCGGTCGCGAGGGCAGCACGGCGCCGCGCGCCCAGCTCTACCGCAATCTCGGCGGCCTGCGCTTCGCGCAGATCAGCGAGCAGGCGGGCCTCGCCACGCAGGGTGCCGGCATGGGCGCGCTGGCCGCGGATTTCGACGGCGACGGCGATGCCGATCTGCTGCTCGCCAACTACGGCGTCTGCCGTCTATTCGAGAACGATGGCAAGGCGCACTTCCGTGAGATCAGCGAGCGCCTCCCGCAGCACGGAGTGCAGCGTTGGTGGACGGCGGCCAGCGCTGCGGATGCGGACGGCGATGGGGATCTCGACCTCTACATCACGGCCTACCTGCTCTACGACGAGTCCAAGATGCCGCCGCCTGAGGAGTTCGAGCGCTACCAGCGCGAGGATCCGATGGCGATGCTGCCGTTCGCGTTTCCCGGCGAGCGCAAGCTGTATCTGGAGAACCGGCTGATCCACGCCGGTCAGCGCGGCGACCTGGCCTTCGTGGACCGCACCGAGGAGTTCAAGCTGACCGACGAAACGGGGCGCGGCATGCAGGCGATCTGGTGGGACTTCGATCGCGACGGCAGGAGCGATCTGTATCTCGCCAACGATGTCTCACCCAACCGCTTCTGGCGCAATGAGGGCACGGGCTTCAAGGACATCTCGCTGGGCACGGGCCTCGATGATCCCCGCGGATCCATGGGGCTTGCCGCAGGCGATGTCGACGGCGATCTCGACGAGGATCTGTTCGTGACGAACTGGCAGCTCGAATCCAACGCGCTGTACCTCAACAACCTGAAGCACAACAGCCCCAAGAGCCGCATCTCCGCCTTCCGCGATGTCGCGGTGCAGGCCGGTCTGGCGCAGGCCTCGGTGGGCGTCACGGGCTGGGGCGCGCAGTTCGGCGATCTCGACCTCGATGGCGATCTCGATCTCGTCTACGCCAACGGCTACACCAGTCCCGACTATGAATCGACCGGCATCTGCGTGGGCCAGCCCTGCCACTGGTTTGCGAACGACGGCGCGGGTCGCTTCACGCAGGTGCGCGAGAGCGGCGCACTGGCGGAACCCCTTGCCAACCGCTGCCTCTTGGCCTGCGATTTCGATCGCGACGGCGACCTCGACTTGATCGTGACCGCGAACAACGGCCCGGCGCGCCTGTTGGAAAACCGCATCGCGCGCGCTGAGAATCGCTGGCTGGGAGTGAGTCTGGAATCCAAGGGAGCGAACCGCGCCGCGATCGGGGCCGAAGTGGAGCTCGTGACGGAACAGGGCACCCAGGTGCGCACGGTGCGCGCGGGCGAGGGCTATCTGGGCAGCAACGCGCCGGAGCTGCACTTCGGGCTGGGCAAGGCCTCAGAGATCCGCAGTGTGCGCGTGCGCTGGCCGGATGGCAGCACGAGCACGCACGCGCCGGTCGATGCCGGCGCGTGGAACCTGCTGCGTCAGAAGCCCTAGAGCGACTTCTTGCTGAGATAGAAGTCGATCTTCTCGTAGGCGGCGTTCTGCTTGCGTTCCTCGACCTCCTGCACGGTCTTCGGCGCAGGCACGATCACCTTGTCACCGGGCCGCCAGTTGACCGGCAGCGCGCACTTGTGCGTGTCCCCAACCTGCAGAGCTGTGAGCAGGCGCAGCAGTTCATCGACATTGCGCCCGACATTCATCGGATAGTAGACCAGCGCGCGGATCGTGCGGGTGGGATCGATCAGGAAGACCGCGCGCACGGTCGCGGTCGCGGAGGCCCCGGGGTGCAGCATGCCGTAGAGCGTCGCGACCTTCATGTCGAGGTCGGCGAGGATCGGGTAGCCGATCTCGACGCCCAGCTTTTCACGCAGATTCTCGCGCCAGGCGAGGTGACTGTGGATCGAATCGATCGACAGGCCCACCAGCTTGGCGTTGAGCTTTTCGAAATCGCCCGCGCGGCGCGCCAGCTCGGTCAGCTCGGTCGAGCAGACCGGCGTGAAGTCGGCCGGATGCGAGAACAGCACCACCCACTTGCCCTCGGCCCAGGTGGAGAGCGTCAGGGGTCCGTGGGTGCTGGCCTGCGTGAAGTCGGGGGCGGGATCGCCGATGCGCGGAATGCCATTGGGGATCATGTCTGTTGCGGGTAGGGGCTCATCTCCGGCTCAAGATCTACATGGATCGCGTCGGCGATGCGGTTGATGTAGTTGAAGAAGGCGATCACCTGCACGGCATCGTGGATCTCTCGATCCGAAAAGCCGCAGGCGCGCAGCTCCTGCACGTCCGATTCTCGCATTTCACCCGGTGTCCGCGTCAACCGCTCTGCGTAGGCGCACAGCGCGATGTCCGCAGGAGACAGGCGGGCCTGCTGCCAGTCCTGCGCCACTGCCCGCAGCCAGTCCTCGGTCATCGCCCCCAGCCTTTCGCGGACCTCGGCACGGAGATCCCACAGGTGAGCCTGCGTTCAGTAGTGGCAGGCGTTGGTGCGGCTGACCACCACGGCCAGCAATTCGCGCCGATCGCGCGACAGCCCGATGCCCGAACCCGAGGGCGCGAACATCACGCGCTGGTAGAGCGCCATGGAAGCATCGAGCACGCGCGGCGCGAGGCTCATCGCCTGCACGATCTGATACACGCGACCGGCGCGCTGCAGCGCTTCCGCGTAGGAGCGGGCCAGCTCGCCTTCGGCTTCCTCCGGGCGAACGAGACGCAGCCAGCTCATCTCAGCCGCCCTTGGGCCGGCGCGCCAGCGCGGCCTCGACGGCGATCACCTCGGGCATCATCGGACTGGCGAGCCGAGGCCGCAGCAAGTCCGCATCGCGCGCATCGAGTCCGTCGATCGCCGCGCGACGCACGCGGAACGAGGCATCGTTCAGCAGACTCCGCAGCAGCTCGCGCTCCTGCGAAAGCGCGCGCACGCAGCCTTCGCGCAGCAGCACCGGACGCGCCGCATCGCGAGCCCATTCGATCAGACGCGCGCGCTCGCCCAGCTGCAGCCAGACACGCAGCAGCGCCGTCTGCGCGCGGCCCGCCGCATCGCCTTGCGACTCGAAGGCACGCAGGCGCTCGCGCGCGAGCTCTGCGTCCTGAACCACCAGCAGCTGGGCGGCCGCACCAAAAGTGGCGTAGCTGTAGGGCTGCTGCAGCTCTCCCAATGCCAGCTCGCGCAGCTCGGGTGCCGGCGGCAGCCCGGCAAGACGCTCCAGCGCCGCCGCGCGCACGCCGGCGGCCTCCTCGGTCCGTGCAGCCTGCAGCAGCGCGGCCCGGGCATCGGCCGCAGAAGGCTCGATCGCGCCCGCGATCAGCGCCCGCAGCCGCCCCAGCGGTTCGCGCGTCAGCTGCCCGACCAGCAGTTCCTGCACCGGGGCTCTTGAACGGTGCTGTTCCACGAGGCGCTCCAGCGCGGTGCGTCGCGCCGGTGCCTCGCGCGCGTCCTTTGCGAGCGCCAGCAGCGCCTCAAGGCTCCATTCCTCCGTCAGCTGCTTGGGCACGTAGCCGCGCGGATCGAAGCGCACCCAGCGCGGAGCCTGCTCGGCCGGAATCTCGAGCAGTTCCTTGCGCGAGTCGAGCGTCACGGGGATGCGCCGCACACCCGCGGCATCCGCGATCTCAAGTTCCGTGTCGATGCGGAAGCAGGCCGGCACGCCGTCAGCGACGGTATGGGTCTGATCGATGCTGACCAGCAGGACCTTCGAGGCGGCATCGTGCTTCCAGCGCAGCTCAAGGCTTGGCGCACCGGGTGTCTCGAACCACTGCGCGAAGAACGCATCGAGCTGCTTGCCGCAAGCGCTCTCCATCGCAGCCAGAAGGTCGGCAGTGCTCACGCTGCCGTGCTGATGCTGCGAGAGGTACAGCTGCACTCCGCGGAAGAAGGCAGCATCGCCGATGCTCGCACGCAGCAGATGCAGGCGCTGAGCTGCGCCGGCATAGATGTGGCCCGTCAGGAACAGCTGCATGGGATCGCGCGCCTGATCCCAGACGATCGCGCGCGGCGGATGCCGGAGTGCGCGCTCGGCCATGGAGCGGTTCATGTCGTCCACGGCCAGCTGGAAGGCCTGTTCCCCCTCGCTCTCCGCCGTGTACAGCGCCGTGAAGTACGTCGCGAAGCCCTCGTTGAGCCAGGCCTGCGACCAGTCTTCACAGGTCACCAGATCGCCGAACCACTGGTGAGCGGCCTCGTGCGCGACCAGTCCGTCCATGCCGCCGTCGCGCGCCGCCAGCTCATCCACCAGCGCCAGGTCGGTCAGCGTGGTGGCCGAGATGTTCTCCATGCCGCCGAAGTGGAAGTTGTCGACGCTGGTCTGCGCGTACTTCGGCCAGGGATAGCGCCGTGCGGTGATCCGGCTGAAGAACTGCAGAATTTCCGGGGTTCGCTCGAAGCTCGAGGGAATGCAGGCCTCGTACTCCGGTGCCACCAGATAGTGCAGCGGCAGCCCGTTGAGCTCATCCTTCGCCTCGACGAACTCACCCGCCGTGAGCGTCACCAGATAGGCAGGATGCGGCAGGTCCATGCGCCAGTGCTCCACGGCCTGCTCACCCTGCTCCTCGCGGCTCAGCCGGACGCCTGCGGCCATCGCGCGCCAGCTTCCGGGCATGCGCACTCGGATCTCGCCGCTGGCGCGGTCGGCCGGATCGAGCAGGTTGGGCAACCAGCCGGAGACCTCGACGCATTCGCCCTGCGTCCAGACCTGCGTGGGCTGACCGCTGCGCTCGCGAGCGAAGTAGAGCCCGCGAGTGGGTTGGCCTGAATACTCCACCTCCAGCTCCAGCGCTTCTCCCGCGGCCGGCGCACGCCGTAGCGGAATCCGCACGCCGCGCTCATCCTGCGCGAACCCACCCGGCGCGCACAACTCGCCCTGCACGGCCAGCACCTTGAGATCAACCAGTGCCAGCTGAACCGCCGTCAGCTCCGGCTGACGCGCAATCAGGCGCAGCTTGGCGCGGGCCGCCAGCGAGCGATGGTTGGGATCCAGCGTGATGTCGAGCGAGTAGTGCTCCAGATCGAATTGGCGCAGCGCTGCCTCCAGCCGCTGAGGCGCGGGCTCGCTGATGCGCGGGGCCACTCCGCTCTGGCAGGCCAGCAGGGCGAAGGGCAGACACAGGCAGGCGGCACGGACGCGCATGGGGGTGGGCGAATGGTACCAAGGGAAGCACAACCGATGGACGCGCCGCCGCGGGTGCGCAAGACTGGTGCACCGTGGATTTCCTGCTGGAGTGCATCGGTTTCCCCCCGGATTACCCCATGGCGGATCTCGTGCGCCATGTGCTGGAGCGGGGCGAACCCGCGCCGTGGCGCGGCGAGGCTCGCGACCATCGCCGGCTCGCTCTGGGTGGCGGACTGGAGCTGCGTATGGACCGCACGGATCCCTCGCAGAACTGGAATGTGCTGCCCTACTTCCACGCCGCGCGCCGCCTGCGCGTTGCCGTGGATGATCTGCGGCCGCTGCCCGATTCCCCCTTTGATGTGCTACTCCACAGCTGGGTGGCGCCCCCCGTCGACCCGGCCGAACGTCGGCTGCGACGCGGGGCTTACCGCCTGTGCGTCAACCTGATGGACGCACGCAAGCTGCCGGCGAGCATCGATTACGGCCACGTGCTCGCCATCCAGACAGCGGGCTTTGCACTCGACATCGCGGGCGTCACCGCGCAGGAAGCCGCGGATCATGAGCCCGCGATCGAGCCGCTGCGCGGGGACTCCAACCCCGGAGGCTGCGCCGATCTGTCGCTGCGCGTGCGCAGCGTCTCGCGCTTCATCAATGACATCACGGGGCTGGAGATCCAGGCGCTGGAGCTGGACGCGCCCGAGTTCCCCCTGACCGTCTTCGTCAGCCCGTGGGAGCTGGAGCAGCGCGCGCTGCCTGCCCCGCGCGTCGGGGGAACGATTCAAGGCAGCTTCTTGTTCCTCGGCTCGATCGCTGCTGGAATCGGTCAGCCTGCGCGAGCCGCGGGCAGGCGATTCGGATGAAGGTGCTCCCGCTCATGGCTTTCCTCGGATGCATCGCGGCCTGCGAGCGGCCCGCGAGCGTGTGGCGTCCGCAAGACACGCGCGAGGAGCGCGGCCCTTTCCCGGTGGGTTTCGTCGGCAGCTTCGGCGGACAGGACGCGACCGCCAGCCAGCGCGCCCTCGAAGTGCTGCAGCGCGAGCTGGATGGCGCCACACTGCGCGGCCGCACGGTGGAGTTGCATGTGCTCGATGATGCGGGCAGCGAGGCAGCCTGCGCAGCGGCCATTCAGCGCTTTGCGCGCGAGTATCAGGCTCCCCTGGTGATCCTCGCCTCGACAGCCTCATACCCTGAGCCTGTTGTGGAGCCCGCGCTGATCGCGATCCGGCCCGCCGAGGATGTCTCCGCCGCCGTGCAGCGCATCAAGACGGCACTGGAAACCGCGAAACATCTGACTCCCAAGGATGTGCGGGCCGCTTTGGTAGGCTCTGCGCCATGAGCGCAGCGCGCACCCCCCCCGGCCTCCTCATCTCCCTCGTTCCCGTCGTCGTTCTCGTCGGCCTGCTGGTGCTGAATGTGCAGGTCTTCGGCTCCGCGGACAATCACATCGCGCTGGTGGCAGCCACCACGGTTGCCGCGCTGATCGCGCGTTGGGTGCTGAAGCAGCCCTGGAAGGATCTCGAAGTCGGCATCCGGCACACGATCGATGTGTCGATGTCCGCGATCCTGATCCTGCTCGCGGTCGGCATGCTGATCGGAGCGTGGGTGCACTCCGGTGTGGTGCCCCTGCTGCTGGTGTACGGGCTTGATCTCATATCACCGGGTGCCTTCCTGGTGACGGCCTGTCTGGTGTGCTGCGTGGTTTCGCTGGCCTGCGGAAGCTCTTGGACCACGGCGGGAACAGTCGGCGTCGCGCTGATCGGAGTGGGGCACACGCTGGGCATCGATGCCGGCATGACGGCCGGTGCCGTGGTCTCGGGCGCGTACTTCGGCGACAAGATGTCGCCATTGTCCGACACGACCAACCTCGCACCGGCGATGAGCGGCGCGACGCTGATGGAGCATGTGCGCCACATGGTCTGGACCGTGACGCCGGCGCTGCTGGGCGCGCTCGCCGTCTACTGGTTCCTCGGTCAGGGACACGACGCCGGTCCCGAAGTGTTCGCGCGCACCGATGCGGTCAAGCAGGTTCTGGGTGAGCGCTTCGTGCTCTCGCCGCTGCTGCTGATTCCGCCGGCTCTGGTGCTGGGGCTTGTGATCACGAGCTTCCCGGCGATTCCCGCACTGGTGATCGGTTCCTTCGTGGCCGTGGCGATGGGCGTGCTGATCCAGCCTGCGCCGGAAGGCGGCTGGCTCACGAGCCTGCAGGGACACGTGGCATCGCTCTACGGCGGATACAGCCTGAGCCCCTTCCCCGCAGGCTCCGAAGGCGTGCGGCTCGCCGCCGAGGAGAGCATCACCTCGCTGCTCGACGGACGCGGCGGCATGAAGAGCATGCTCGGCACGATCGCGCTGATTTTCTGCGCGCTGTCCTTCGGCGGCGTCATGGAGCGCTCGGGAATGCTGGGCGCGATCGCCAGTGCCATCCTGCGACTCGCCAAGGGCACGGGCTCCCTGATCGCCTCGACGATCTTCATGTGCTTCGGAGTCAATGTGCTGGCTTCCGACCAGTACATGGCGATCGTGGTTCCCGGCCGGATGTTCCGTCAGGCCTTCCTCGATCGCCGCCTGCACCCCAAGAACCTCTCGCGCTGCCTCGAAGACTCCGGCACGGTGACCTCGGCCCTGATTCCGTGGAATACCTGCGGGGCGCAGATGACGGCGGTGCTGGGCGTCTCGACGATGAGCTACGCGCCCTGGGCGATCCTCAACTGGCTCTGCCCGCTCGTCTCGATCCTCTACGGATATCTCGGCTTCACGATCACCCGCATCAGCGACGAGGAAGCCCGCCAATACGAAGGCAAGAATGGCGTTGCCGCCCCCTAGCCCGGCCCGTTAGCCTCCCCACTCGGACGCAAGCACCTCTTTACGGAGCACCCCCCTAGCATGAGCGCCAAGCAAGAATGGGGATCCCGCCTCGGCGTGATCCTCGCCGTCGCGGGATCCGCGGTCGGACTGGGCAATTTCCTGCGATTCCCCGGCCAGGCGGCGGACAACGGCGGCGGCGCCTTCATGATCCCCTACTTCGCCGCGCTGCTGATCCTCGGCATTCCGATCGGCTGGGCTGAGTGGACGATGGGACGCTACGGCGGCCGCAAGGGCTTCCACTCGGCGCCTGCGATCATGGGTGTCATCGGCAAGGGGCCGATCTTCCGCTATCTGGGCATCATCGGCGTGCTGATTCCGCTGTGCGTGTCCTTCTACTACGTGTTCATCGAGGCGTGGTGCCTTTCCTACGCCATCGAGTACGCCAAAGCGATGTTCACCGGGGCGCCGGCGCTGGGCATCGATGTCGCAACCGACACTGCGGCCCAGACGCTGGCTTCCAAGGAGTTCTTCGCAACCACCATCGGAAAGAGCGGCCACGGCGTGCTGTTCGCCGATGGATTCGCCACCATCGTCTGGGTCTTCATCGGCGTCTTCGCCGTCAACCTGTGGCTCGTCTGGCGCGGACTGTCGGGCGGCATCGAGACCTTCTGCAAGTGGGCGATGCCTGCCATGGCGGTCTGCGCGCTCTTCGTGCTGGCGCGTGTGCTGACGCTGCCCTCGCACGGCCCGGGTCAATCGGTATCAGACGGACTCGGATTCATGTGGAATCCGGACTGGAGCAAGCTCTCCGATCCGGGTGCCTGGATCGCCGCCGCAGGCCAGATCTTCTTCAGCCTCTCCGTCGGCTTCGGCGTGATCATCAACTACGCCTCGTACATGCGGCGCAAGGATGACCTCGTGCTCTCGGGCCTGACCGCATCGGCCACCAACGAGCTCTTCGAGGTGGGCTTCGGCGGCATGATCACGCTGACCGCCGCCGTCGTGTTCCTCGGCATCGCAGGCACGGCCGAGGCCGTCAGCGGCGGCACCTTCGGTCTGGGCTTCTCGACGCTGCCGGTGGTCTTCGCGCACATGCCGCTGGGCAACCTGTTCGGTTTCCTGTGGTTCTTCATGCTGTTCCTTGCGGCGATCACGAGCTCGATCTCGATGTATCAGCCCACGATGGCTTTCATCGAGGAAGCACTGGGCGTGCCGCGCAAGACGGCGCTCACGATCACGGCGCTGCTGGGCGTGATCGGCTCGGGCTGGTGCGTGTACTTCTCCGGCGGCATGACGGCGCTGGGCACGATCGACGACTGGGTCGGCACGTTCCTCATCGTCGTGCTGGCGGCCGTGCAGGTGATCGCCTTCGGCTGGATCTTCGGCATCGAGCGCGGCAAGGCCGAGGCTCATGAGGGCGCCGCCCTGCGCATCCCTGGTTTCGTCTGGTTCATCATCAAGTACGTGGCCCCGCTGTACCTCCTGATCACGATCGGCCGCTTCTGCTGGCTGACGCTGCCGGGCTGGATCGATGGTCTCTCCAAGGACGCCGTGGCACGCAACAGCGTGCTGCTTGTGCTGGGCGTGATCGCAGTCCTCGTCGCGATGACGGCGGTCGGAACGAAGCGCTGGCGCGCAATGGGACTCGATGTCGACGGGGAGCGCGGCCCGGAAGACGCGCAGAAAGGCTGAGCCGAACATGAGAACTGAAGGAGCCATTTTCATGACGCTGTCCCTCGTCTTTGTCTGGGGACTGACCATCTGGTGCTTCGCCAAGGTGCTGCGAGCACCCAAGGACTGAGAGCGCTACAATCACGGGTGCCATGACCAGCGCACCCGCGACCGCACTCAAGCCCATCTCCCCCGTCGACCTCGCTGCCGAGCGCGCGCAGCTCGGCCCTGCCTTGGAGGAGGCCATGCTGCGCGTGCTGAGGAGCGGCCAGTACATCCTCGGCCCCGAGGTGGAGGCCTTCGAAAAGGCCTTCGCGGCCTACTGCGGCGTCAGCGAGCGCGGTGTCGCGGTCGCCAACGGCACGGATGCGCTGGTCGTCGCGCTGCGCGCCGCCTGCGTTGCACCCGGTGACCACGTCGTGACCTCGCCGTTCACCTTCTTCGCCTCGGCGGGCGCCATTGCGTGGATGGGAGCGACCCCGCGTCTCGCCGATGTCGAGCTCGACACCGGCCTGCTCGATCTCGAGAAGGCCGCCGCCGCCTGCGACTCGAAGACCACGGCGATCCTGCCGGTGCACCTCTACGGTCAGATGGTCGACATCAAGGGCTTCCGCGCGCTGTGTGACAAGCGCGGCATCAGCCTGGTTGAGGATTGCGCGCAGAGCCACGGGGCCTCGCGCGATGGCGTCAACTGCGGCCAGCTGGGCGATGCCGCCGCCTTCAGCTTCTACCCGACGAAGAACCTCGGCGCCTGCGGCGAGGGCGGCATGGTGCTCTCGCGCCACGCCAAAGTGGTCGAGAAGGCCCGGCGCATCCGCGAGCACGGTTCGCCGGTGCGCTATACGCACTCGGAACTGGGCACCAATTCGCGCATGCAGGGTCTGCAGGGAGCTGCACTCAATTGCAAATTGCCGCACCTGAATGCATGGAATGCTCGCCGCGCGGAGATCGCGGCGCGTTACGACGCGGCATTGAAGGGCAATGCCGCGGTGATTCCGCTCACGCGCCGCTCCAACACGGTGCATGCATACCACCAGTACACGGTGCGCATCGTCGGCGGAGTTTCGCGCGATACGGTGCTGGAGAAGCTCAAGGCGCAGTCGATCTTCGCACAGGTACACTATCCCTCGCCGGTGCACCTTCAGGAAGCGGCGAAGCCATGGGGCTATGGACCCGGCGATTTCCCCAACGCGGAGCGACTGGCTCGCGAAGTGATTTGCCTGCCTGTGCATCCTTTCCTGTCCAATGCGGATGCGGATCGGGTTGCGGAGAGCCTGCTGACGGCCAGCCTCGGCTGATCGGATTGCCCTGAATCAAGCAGCTTGACAGATACCCCTGTAGTGGGTATTGTCCGAATCATGAAACCCAATCTCGCACTCGCAGTTTCTATTCCCACCCTCCTATTTTCTTCGGGTTTCGCGATCTCGCCGCCCCCCGAGGACAATTGCGTTCTGGATTGCGGAGTCCAAGCTACGAATCCGGCAGGTACCGGCAGCGTTCCTGCAGGCGTTTCATTCGCCTTTGATATCGCGCAGGGAACCGAACGTCCCGGCAAGGCACTCCCAGTTTGCGCAACCTGCAAGGAGAATTACTGCAAAGCAAACATCAACCTCATTTGGGATGCACATAACACAAATTACTGCCTCACCCTCTCTACTGGTCCGGGCGCAGGAACCGCTTGCACGCGCAGCTATTTTCGCACAGGCATCATCTGGTCGAACTGCGGGATGACAACAACCTACACCGTCACGATCCGTGATGGGGCCGGCAGCCCCGTATACACAGAATCTATCATCTGCGTGTGCAGCTGCCCGCATGCCGGCTGATTTCCTCGAGCTTCCCGCACGACTTCAGTCACAACCCAAATGAAACATCTGCTTTCGCTCTTTGCCTTGCTGCTCGCCGGCATGATCGGATACTGGATCGGAACTGTTCGTCAGCCGAACTCCAACGAGCCTCGCCTGACGGAGTCACCGGAGCCGCTCACCGGGCCGGGCAGCACTCCGCAAGCACAGTCCTCCGCACCATTGAGCGTGGACGGTCCTCGCTCGGCTGCTTCGATTTCTGCTCCTCCGGTTGTGGAATCGGAAACTCCCGCGACCGTGCCGGCGGAACCCAAGACCGTCAAACAGCTCAACAAGGAGATTTTGGAGTCTGCCCTCGCGCAATATCACGCAGCTCCGCGCCGCGACTGGGCTCTGGGCATGCCGGAAGCACTGCTCATCCTCCGCTCCATCACGACTATTCTTGAAGCGCAGGGCAGAGGCTACAAGGAGAGTGAGCTGGTCGGCGTCAAGGATGTCGGCGCGTTCACGAGGCAAATGGGCGGCGATATCCACATCTCGCTCAATGGTGTCGTCTACCCCGTGATGCGCGGTGAGTTCCCCGAGTATGAGTGCTGGTTGAAGTATCAGGAGGTTCGCGGCACCGAGGAGTTCAGTGACACCAACCGCAGCGCTTCCGATGCGGTTCTGCTCCCGGAAATGGAGACGCTGGTCCTCACGCGTGTGGAAGAAGCTCTTGCGATCCTGTCCAAGTAGGCTTTTTTCACGAGCGAGCTGTTCCCAGGCGCTGCACTGTGACGATAATGGCGCATAGCCATGCGCCGTTGGTCTCTGCTCACTCTCCTGCTCGGCTCGACTTGGGTGATCGCTCAGGCGGGATCCCAGCGCCCAGCTGCTACGCCCCCGGCTGGATCCCCCCCGCCCCCCGCCGCGGCGGCCCCCGCTGTGCAGCCCGCAACTCCGCGGGCTCCCGCCGCGGAACAGCCGCCGCAGGAATCGCCCGAGGAGGTCGCCGGAAAATATTTCGAGCAGGCGGACCTCGACCACAACGGCTGGGTGCTCTACGGCGAGGCCGAGCAGACCATGGGGCTCAGCAAGCAGGCCTTTGCCGCCTTTGACCGTGACGTGGACTTCCGCATTTCACGCGCGGAGTTCGCCAGCCGCTACATCGAGATCACCTCGCGCGGCGGTGCCTTCCCCGCGCCTCGCACGGCCGGTACCTCCGACAAGTCCGAACTGGGGGCCGAGTCGCTGCTGACGCGTTTCGATGCCGATGGCAACAAGTCCATCGACGAACTGGAACTGCGGACGCTGCTGTCCAACCAGCCGCGCGCCACGCTCGATCCTCAGGTGGTGATGACGCAGCTCGATCGCGACAGCGACAAGCGCCTCAAGGGCGAGGAACTGGAGGATCTGGCTCACCTGCTCGATCCCACGCTGCCTCGCACGAGCAAGCCCAAGGCCCGCTCGATTGACGAGCTCTTCGGCAAGCGCATTCCGCGCGAGGAGCGCGAGGGTGCGATCCGGCTTCCGGATCAGATCCAGGGCCCGGTTGACAACTTCCGCCGCCTGGACATCGATGCGGACGGCCGGATCACGGAGGCTGAACTGGCGGACCTGCTGCGACCGGTGCAGACCAGCGTCCGGCTCAGCGCGGTCTTCGCCACGCTCGACAAGAACCGCGATGGCGGACTGTCGCGCGAGGAGTTCTGGGGCGCGCTCGGTCGCTGAACGCTGCGGCTGCGCTCAGGAGCGCAGCACCTCAAGCTCCGCCAGACGCGGCCCGCCGTTGGCGTCGCTCACCGCGTACTGACCGCCGTTGCGCAGAGAGACACCGGCCACCGTGCCGTCAAGGCCCAGCACGTACAGGTGCAGGCCGAAGTCGGGGAAGCCCTTGTCGTCGACCAGCTCCGGCTGCCAGCGGGCTTGACGCTGGGTCTGCCGCACCACGCGCCGCAGCACTTCCATACCCGCATCGAGGGGGGCCATGCCCCGACGCAGCATCTCGACGACGGCAAAGCTGCCGTTCGCGAGAACGCAAGCTTCGCCACGACCCGTCGCACCTGCGCTTCCCGCTTCCTGGTCGCAGTAGAGTCCTGCTCCGATGATCGCGGAGTCCCCCACGCGGCCGGGAATCTTGAAGGCGAGGCCCGAGGTGGTCGTGATGCAGGCCACGGCACCGCTGGTCGCCAGCGCGGAGCAGTGGATCGTGCCCGTGACGCGCTCGCGCCACTCTTTCTGCAGCCGTGCGCGCTCTTGCACGCGAGCAAACGCCAGCTCTTCACGTTCCTTGGGCGTCAGCAGCGCCCCTTGGTATGGCAATTTGGCAGGCGGCGGCAGGCGATCATCGCGCTCGCTCATGGATTCCTTCCACTTCATCCACTCCTGGCGGGTCGATTCCGTGAGCAGGTTGACATGGGGATGGCCGTGCTGGCGCGCAAACTCATATGCACCCTGGCCCACCAGCAGCACATGATCGGTGCGCTCCAGCACGGCGCGCGCCACCTCAGAGGGGTGCAGGATGTTCTCGATGCAGGCCACTCCGCCCGACTTGTGGCGCGGACCGTACATGCAAGCGGCGTCCAACTGCACAACACCGTCCTCATTGGGCAGGCCGCCGAGACCGACGGAGGTGTCGTCGGGATCCGCTTCCGTGACCTTGACCACTTCGACGGCAACATCGAGCGGATCCGCGCCTTCAACGAGCTTCGCATAGTGCAGCTTCATGCCGGCGAGCGCATTGGCGCTGCCGACGAGCACCGCCTTGCCCTTTGAGGAAGCAGGCACTGCGGAAGCAGGAGCCGCGCCAACGCGGTTTTCCCTCGCACTCAGGCCACTGCACGCTGCGGCGGTTCCACTCGCCAGCGCTGCACCCAACACACTGCGACGCGTCCACTTCATCTGATCTTCCTGCATCTGACACCTCCTCATGAATACCGAACCAAGGTAGCATGAACGCACCGCGAAACGAGGAAGATCACCGTGCTCGAACTGCGCCCCCACTGCGAGTCCTGCGCGCGACCGTTGCGTCGCGACGAACCCAATGCGTTCATCTGCTCCTTCGAGTGCACCTACTGCGATGCGTGCGCCGCTGAGCACGCCTGGACCTGCTCGAACTGCGGCGGCGAGCTCGTGCGCCGTCCTGTGCCGGCTGCGCCGTTCCTGCGCGGCCGCGAACAGGTGATCACGGTCCGGCCGGCTTCGGTGTGACGGTTTCTGCGGGCAATTCGCCCGCTTTTTCGCCCAGACACAGCGTACGCAGCCACTGACGCGAGCTGCGCAGCCACGCGCGCCAGTGCTCCGCCAATTCCTCGTCGTCTGCCGCCTTGGCCGCCGACACCCGCAAATCCTGCTCGAGCGCCAGACTGCGCAGATAGCGATCCAGATCACCCGGAGCCGGATCCGCCAGCGCCATGCCCGCGCTCACGAGCGCAGTGCCCATGCGACGCATCTCGGCGGCATCGACGTGCTCCATGCGATCGAGCGAGGTGTGATAGGCGAAGTCAGGGAAATGCCACAGCAGCACGGCCGGAATCCCGGCGCGCAGGAACACCTGATGGTCGCTGCCGCCCTCGAAGGCATGCTCGCGCGTCTGCCAGCCGCCCGCCGCCAAGGCCGTGTCCCCTAGCGCAATGCGCACGATCAGCGCGAGCGCGGAGTTCGGAGAGTTCTCGTAATTGCCGCGGCCCGAATCGGCCCCCCACCCGCTGGGCTCGTCGGGCGGCAGTTGCCTGCGACGCGCGGGATCCGGCGAACGTTCCAACAGCGGGATGGCGCCCGTGCGTTCGCGCGATTCTCCCGTCATGTCCGCCGCGATCGCAGCGAGCACCTTGCGTCCGCCGCGCTCGAGATACACGCGGCTCATCGCCATCTCGTCACCGAACACGAAGCTCAGCGAAGCTGCCGGACGGCGCAGGCGGCCGGAATCGATCAGGCTCGTCAGCGCTCGTAGAGACTCGATCGACGTGGCAACGCCGCTGGCGTTGTCGCAGGCGCCGGGTTCCTGCACATGCGCGGCGATCGCCACCGACTGATCGGCTCGTTGCGTGCCGACGATGGTGGCCACCAGCGTGCGCAGCGGCTTGGTTTCCAGCCGAGTCCTGGCCTCAAAACGCACGCGCATGCCGGCTTGCAGTCGCTGGTGCGTGCGCGGGGAGATCTGGGCGGCGGGCAGCTTCGCGCCGCGCGGATAGCTGGTGTAGGCGATCGCGTCGAGATGGCGCTGTGCCGGCGAGGGGTCGCGGTTGTAATCCGCCAGCGCGCTCGAGAGCACCAGCACGGCTCCGCGCTGCTCCGCCGCCTCCAGCAACCCGCGCGAGAGCGGTTCTGCGCTGACCAGAACGCCGCCGGCTGCCAGCGTCTCGAGTGAGAGCGTCACGCTGCCTTCGCACTCGCAGCTCGGCAGTCCCTTGGGCAGGAGCAGTCGATCGACATCGCTGGCGGCAGCGAAGGCGTGCAGCGGTTCGCGGGCCGCGTTCGTGACCAGCGTCAGCGAGCCGCTGAGCGGGGTCCAGGCCGGTTCGCGCATTTCCGTGCTGTACTCCGCCAGCTCGTACTCAGGCAGTCGACCGAAGCCCATGCCGTCGAGGTCACTGCGCAGGCGATCCATGACGGCCTCGAAGCCTTCGTTGCCCGGCTCACGCCACCAACCGTCGATGGTGCGGCAAAGCTCCAGCGCACGCGGCTCTTCGAAGACCTCGTGCAGCAGCAGTGCGAAGCGCGCCGGACCGGTGCCGCCGGGGGCGATGCGCGGACCCTGATGCTGCCAGGCGGGACTGACTGTCCCCGCTTCCGTCTCCAATCGTTCGCGAGCCATCTCCTGCTCGCGCCAGCGCAGCGCATCTTCCTCCGTCGGACCGCTGCGGCAGGCGAGGGCACCGACCACCAGAAGCGTCGAGAGCAGCGCTTGTCGCATCGTTCAGGCCTTGGGCATGTATTTCTCGATCAGCAGGGCGAGTTTCTCGCGCGTGGCCCCCGGGATCTTCGCCGGATTGGTCATGATCGCACCGGCGAGCGCCCGCGGGCAGGCGCAGGTCCGCTGCGCCGCGAGCCGCGGAACCACGTCGAGGATGAGCCGCTTGGCGTTGCCGACGTTCTTGTTCATCACCGCGATGACCGCCTCGACGGTGACATCGTCGTGGCCCTCATGCCAGCAGTCGTAGTCGGTCGCCATCGCGACGGTCGAGTAGCAGATCTCCGCCT
>SXGR01208999.1_pt1 | contig 32116 bp, 32 predicted proteins | sample 3174711 | NCBI WGS metagenome assembly SXGR01 (sample SAMN11356860, study PRJNA531348) | freshwater metagenome | isolation source: freshwater sample F1-60 | place: China: Fuxian Lake, Yuxi | collected 2017-12-25 | reverse complement strand
TTCTGCATCAGCGGCACCAGTGCAGATTCGGACGAGGATGTGCCCAGCACCGTCAGCAGCTCCTCCTTGATGTAGCTGATGAAGCGGATGATGCTGAAGCCGGTGAGTGCCGCGATGCCTCCCAGCACGAGCAGGATGAACAGCAGGCAGGTCAGGTAGAAGCTGCCCATCAGCATGGCCAGCGGCTTCAGCGCGGCCACGCCGTAGCGGCCGATCGTGAAGGCCATGGCGGCGCCGGCGCCAATCGGCGCCAGCTTCATCAGCGTGTTCATCATCGAGAAGAACAGGTGCGAGCTGGTCTCGATGACCTGGTGCACGACGTTACCTGCCACGCCCATGCGGGTCATGGCGTAGCCAAACAGCACCGCCACCAACAGCACTTGCAGCAGGTCGCCCTGGCCGGTGAACGCATCGAAGAACGTCCGCGGGATGATGTGCAGCACGAAGTCGGCGGTGGACTGACTGGCGGCGACCTTGGCGTAGTCGGCGACGGCCTTGCCGTCGAGCGTGGCGGGATCGGCGTTGAAGCCGGCCCCGGGGCGGACCAGGTTGCCCACCAACAACCCAATCACGAGCGCCACGGTCGAGACGACCTCGAAGTAGAGCAGGGCCTTGCCGCCGACGCGGCCGACCTTCTTCATGTCACCGGCGCCGGCAATCCCGAGCACCACGGTGCAGAAGATGATCGGGCTGATCAGCATCTTTACCAGCGCGATGAACCCATCGCCCAGCGGCTTGAGAGCGATGCCGGTGTCGGGTTGCGCGGAGCCGATGGTGCCGCCAATCACAATGGCGAGCAGCACCCAGAAGTACAGATGGTCGGTTGGTCGTTTCAACTTCTGATCTCTTGATCTCCTGTGTTTTCTATTTCCCGGCAGCGCCGCCATCCGCGGGACGGCGATCGATGCCGCCCTCGAGCATGTTGTCCTTCTGGTTGAAGACAATCACCTGGGCCGCGCCCTGGCTGCCGCCTTCCTGCACCGTGTGGCCCATGGCCTGCAGCAGCTTGATGGTATCGGCCGAGAAGCCGAACCGTTCAATGCCGATGCGATCCGGTAGCCACTGGTGGTGCAGGCGGCCGGCGTCGACGGCTTCCAGCGCGTTCATGCCGTCGTCGCTGACATTGAGACTCGTCGTCAGCCCCGTGTTGATGATGGTGCGGCCGCCCGGCGTGCCGGTGACCATGAACAACTGGCCGTCCTTGGCGATGATGGTGGGCGCCATGCTCGACAGCATGCGCTTGCCGGGCCGCGCCAGGTTCGGGTTGGTGCCGATCATGCCACGCTCGTCGGTCAGCCCAGGCTGGCCGTTGAAGTCGCCCATCTCGTTGTTCAGCAGGAAGCCGGCGCCTGGCACGACAATGCGCGAGCCGTAGCCGTACTCGAGCGTGTAGGTCAACGACACCGCGTTGCGCTTGGCGTCGACGATCGACAGGTGCGTGGTCTCAGGTGATTCATTCGTCCACGTAAACGAGTTGGTCGCTGACTTCGATGCCTGCTTCGGGTCGATGGTCTTGCGCAGACCAGTGGCGTAGTCCTTCGAGACGAGCATCGGCATGGGGATGTCTTTCTCGAAGTCGGGGTCGCCGAGGTAACGGGCGCGATCCGCGAACGCGCGGCGCATGGCCTCTGCGGTGTAGTGGATGTTCTGCGCCGAGCCGTAGCCGCCGGCCTTGAGATCGAAGCCTTCGAGCACGTTCAGTATCTGCACCACCGCTATGCCGCCTGAGCTCGGGGGCGGCATGCCGATGATGTCGTAGCCGCGATAAGTGCCTTTTACGACGCCGCGTTTCTTGGCCTCGTAGGCCTTGAGGTCGCCGGCGGTAATCAGGCCACCGTTAGCCTTCATTTCCTTTTCGATCAGCGCGGCCGTCTCGCCCTGGTAGAACCCGGCGGGGCCCTGATCGGCAATGCGCGTGAGGGTCTTGGCGAGGTCGGCCTGCCTCAGGATGTCGCCGGCCTCGTACGGCTGACCGTTCTTCGAGAACTGCACCAGCGAGGCGGGGTATTTCTTGAACTCAGGGATCATCGACGCGAGCGAGCGCGCCAGGCCGTGCGACACCTCGAAGCCGTCGCGTGCCAGCTTGATGGACGGCGCGACCAGTTCTTTCCACGGCTTCGAGCCGGCTTCCTTCCACGCCAGGTGCAGGCCGGCCACGGTGCCGGGGACGCCGACCGAGAGGTGGCTGTTGTGATGCGTGTCGAAGTCGTACTTGCCGTCCTTCAGCCACATCTCCGGCGACGCGCGCGACGGCCCGACTTCGCGGAAGTCGTACGACACCGGTTCGCCGCTGGCCGGGCGAAACACGATGAAGCCGCCGCCGCCGATGTTGCCGGCCGTCGGATGCGTCACGGCGAGCGCGAAGGCCGTGGCCACCGCAGCATCAATGGCGTTGCCGCCGCTCTTGATGACCTCGAAGCCAACCTGCGATGCGATGTCGCTTTGGGTGATGACCATCCCCAGCTTGGCGCGGGCCGGGGTCGAACCGGCCTGGACCGTCAGCGACGTCAGGGCCAACGCGGCAAACACAACGAAAAATGCGCGGCGAATCATGAAACAGCCTCCGCCGCGAATTATAGCGCCTAAGGCACCTTAGTCTTTATTGGCGTATCTTCCCGATTGCCCCATTCCTCCCAAGCGCCGTAGTAATTCGCCAGCTTGGTCAGGTCGTGGCCAATCAGGGCCAGGGTGAAGATGTCGTGTGAGGCGCGCATGCCGACCTGGCAGTAGACCGTCACCTGATCAGTGGCCGTGATGCCTTTGTCGCGATAGAGCTTCGCGATCTCGGCGGCCGGCTTGAAGGCCTTGGTCATCGGGTCCAGGGTGTCTTCCCAATACACCGGCACAGACGACTCGATGTAGCCGCCGCGCTTGATGCTGCGCAGGTCCTTGCCGTCGATCTCGCCCTGCGTGCGGGCGTCGATCAACTTCATGCCCGGTGTGTTGATGGCGGCTTTCACCTGGTCCGCGGTGGCGACCTTCACCGTGCCAGTTTTTACCGTGAAGGCGCGTGGCGCCACCGTGGGAGCCGCCGCGTCCGTGGGACGCTGTTCCGCCGTCCACTTGACCCAGCCGCCGTCCACCAGCGCGACGTTCGAGTGGCCGTAGTGGTTGAGAATCCACCACAACCGCGCCGCGAAGATGCCGCCGCGCTCGTCGTAGACGACGACCTTGGTGTTGTTGCCGATCCCCAGGCGCGACATCAACGCCTCGAACTCTTCCGGCGTCGGCAGGAACGTGGGCGGCGCCTTGGGATTGCGGATCCAGTTGCTGTCCACAAACACCGCGCCCGGGACGTGGCTGTCAGCGTAGCCGCGGCCACGAATGTCGATCACGCGCACGTCAACATCGCCGGCATGCTGGGCGAGCCACGCCGTGTCGACCAGCAATTCGGGACGGGCATAGGCGGCAGGCGCCTGGACGCCGAGGAGCAGAGCGAAGAGAAATACCATGCCGGCATTGTACCCCGTCGTCGTGTCACAATGACGAGACCGTCATGACCTCGGCCGTTGCCGTCTCATCAAAGCTTCCCGACATCGGCGTCAGCATCTTCTCGGTGATGACCCGGCTGGCCAACGAGCACCAGGCCATCAACCTGTCGCAGGGGTTCCCCGATTTCGCCTGCGACCCGGCGCTGGTGGAGGCCGTGGCCAGGGCCATGCGCGAGGGCCACAACCAGTACGCGCCCATGCCGGGCGTGCTGGCGCTGCGCGAGGGTATTGCCGCCAAGGTCGAACAACTCTACGGCTCGAGCTACGACCCCATGACCGAGGTGATCGTGACCTCGGGCGCCACGGCCGGTCTGTATGCCACGCTGACCGCGCTGGTGCAGCCGGGTGACGAAGTGCTGCTGTTCGAGCCGTGCTACGACTCGTACGTCCCGGTGATTCGCCTGAGCGGTGGCGTGCCGGTCTTCGTCAGCCTGCGCTATCCCGACTACATCGTGGACTGGGACGAGGTGCGCCGCGCGATCACGCCGAAGACGCGGCTCATCCTGGTCAACACCCCGCACAACCCGACCGGGATGATGTGGTCGGCCGACGACCTGCAGCAGTTGCAGTCGATCGTGGATGGCACTGACATCCTGCTGGTCGGCGATGAAGTCTACGAGCACATCATCTTCGACGGCCGCCGCCACGAAAGCCTGCTGCGCTACGCCAGCTTGCGCTCGCGGTCGATCGTGATCAGCTCGTTTGGTAAGACCTTCCATACCACCGGCTGGAAAGTCGGCTACTGCGTTGGGCCGCAGGCGCTGATGGCCGAAGTGACGCGGGTTCACCAGTTCGTAACGTTCACCGTCCACACCCCATCACAGATGGCGTTCGCCGAGTTCGTGCGCCATGACCCCGGCGCGAAAGCGCTGGCAGGGTTTTACCAGAACAAGCGCGATCTGTTTCTGCAACTGACCGAGAGATCGCGCTTCAAGCCATTGCCGTGCGGCGGCACCTACTTTCAGTTAATGGACTACTCGGCGATCTCCAGCGAAACCGACAAGGAAATCGCGCATCGGCTGATCGTCGAACACGGTGTCGCGTCGATCCCCGTGTCGGCGTTCCTCTACAAGGACATCGGCGGGCCAGTGTTGCGATTCTGTTTTGCGAAGCGCGACGAGACACTGACCGCCGCCGCCGAACGGCTTGTGAAAATCTAGCCACAGGGGACACCGAGAACACCGAGCCGAACTTCAGCTCTGCACCCTCGATGTGCTCTGTAGCTAAAGGATTCGACGCAGGTAGTGTTCGAGTCCGCGGGACTGGTTCCACTGCTTCGGGTAGCCCAGCGACACTTCCTCAAACTTCACGCCGTCGATCTCGCGCGATGAGCGTAGATGCAGGTGGCCGTAGATCGCCGCTTCGATGTTGTAACGCCGATGCCACTCGTTGGTCTTCATCGTCCCACACCAGAGTGAGAAGCGCGGGATGCGGGGCAGCACGGCGAGGTCACGTCGCAACGGGAAGTGGTTCACGATAATCAGCTTCGCGTCGCTGGGCAAGGCGTTGAGCCGCGTTTCGGTGGCGGCGACGCGTGCGGCGCACCACGCATCGCAGGTGGCATAGGGAGCCGGCGCCAGCAGATCTTCGTCGGCTGAACGTACGCCGCTGTCTGCGGCCCAGGCAACGGCGTCCTCGCGCGCAATGTTGTCAGGCCGGAACGAGTAATCAAACAGTGTGAAGGTGGGGACGATGGCGCGCAGCGGGCCGTCACCGGGCCACCGGGGATACGGATCCTCTGGCGTGAAGACGCCGTAGCGGCGGCACCGCGCGACCAGACGCTCGTAGTGAGCGGCGCCGCGTTGTGCTGGCGGCAGGGTCTTCGGCGTCCACAGATCGTGATTGCCCGGAGTCCAGATCACCTGCGCGAACTTCGGCGCCAGGCTGCGCAGCACCAGGTCCAGGTGCGCGGGCGTCTCGCCCGTGTCGCCGGCGACGATCAGCCAGTCGCCGTCAAAGGTGGCGGGCAACGCCTCGACGGCACGCCGGTTCTCCTCGTAGCCGACATGGAGGTCGCTGATGGCCCATAGCTTCACGGCACGACTTGACGCAGGCGCACCGGCAGGTCATCACCGGTCCGGCGAATGGCCAAGCCCAGCCGATGAATGGGCGTCGGCCACTCTTGACAGAACTGCCAGCTGGCGGGGTCATCGTTCAGGGACGGCTCGATGCGGATCGAGGGCGGGCCGTCCGGCGACAAGTGAAACGCGAAATCGCCGAGCGGCAGCGCCAGGCCAAAGCCGCGGGCCTTGATGTAGGCCTCTTTCAGCGTCCAGTAGTCAAAGAACAGACGCTCTTGTTCCTCTTCGGACAGGGACTGGAGGTGCGCGACTTCCGCCGGCGCGAAGAATCGCGCCGCCACATCCTGCGTCAGCCGGCGGCCGACGTGCTCGACATCCACCCCCACCTCGCGGCCCACCGTGACCGCGCAGGCAATCAGACCATCGGTGTGGGAGATGTTGAAGCGCAAGTCAGGGACGCCGGCGGGAGCATCGAGAATCTCGGGACGGCCATGCGCATTGGCGATGAACTGCCAGTCAGCGGGTGCGACCTGGGCGTAGCGCGACAGCATGGTGCGCACCAGCGCGCGGGTGAGCAGGAAGCGGTGCCGATCGCGCTCGAAGATCAGCCGCGCCATGCGTGCGTGCTCGTCAGAAGAGAGCAGGGTCAGGTAGCGCGCCCGCCGCGCGAGGGCCTCGGCGCCATCGGTCAGCACCAGGTCGACATGCACCGCCTGAAAGGGGAGCAGGTCCATTTACGCCGCCGCCTGCCTTCGACGGCGCAGCATCACCAGGCCGAGCCCACCGACCAGCGCGATCACGGCCAGGCCGACACCGATCTCGGCGCCGTGCTCCTGCATGAAGTCGAGGGCGTGTTCCCCGTACATCACCGCCAGATAGCCTTGCCCGAAGTAGCGGATGCCGCGGCCGATCGCAATCGCCACGGCAAAACGCCACCCGGCGACATCGGCGGCACCGGCGAGCAGCACGAACACCTTGAACGGCACCGGCGGCGGCAGCAAGGCCGGCACGATCACCGCCAGCAGACCAAAACGTTGATACAGCTTGAGCGCGCGATCGAGGTGCGCGCCCTGCAGACGCTTGCGCATGAACACTTCACCGCCGCGACGCGCCACGGCGAACAACGCGAAGCAGCCCGCCATCGATCCCGCCGTCGTCAGGCCGGCGTAGTACGGCATGCGTTCCGGATACTTGGCGCTGAGCACAATCACCAGCACGTCGTTGACCTGCGGAAACGACAGGAATGACGAGTCGAGCGCGGCGATGATGAACAAGCCGACGCCCCCAAGCTGCGTGGCCCAATCCGTGATGGCCGCGATCATCTGGGCAAACATCCTGGCACCTCTGCTGCGGGTGCGGCGGTCACGGTGTCGCGCGGATAGATCGCCAGGCCGATGGTCGCAAATATCAGGCTGCGCACCCGGCGGAACAGCGCCAGCGAGCCACCGCCAACCAGGCCGAGTGCCTGGACCACGGCCACGTTCGAGGCTTCGAGCGCGCCCAGGTTGCCGGGGATGGCGCCGCTGGCCACGCTGGCCGAGCGCGTAAACGTCTCGACGATGATGCCGAGCCAGAGGGAAATCGGTTGGCCGATGGCCCAGAACACCAGGTACACCTCAAGCGCCATCACCACGTAACACGCCACACTGAGCGCGACCAGGGCCTCGATCCGCTGCGAGTCGGTGCGTGCCAGTTTTAGGAACAGATCTTCAACGGCGCTGATGATGCGCACCGTGCGGCCTCCCGCCCAGTGCCAGCCGGTGCGGGTGTGGACCCGTTCAATCAACGGTCCAAAGTAACGGCCCGTTCGCATCAGGAACAGCAGGGAGAACCCGAGGACGATCAACGCCGTGAAGGCAATGCCGCGAAACACGCTTTGCCAGGCCGTCGGCAGCATGTCGGACGACACGGCGAACGCCGCGAACAGGCCGACGCCGACGACGCTCATGATGCCCATGGCGGTGCGTTCGAGCACGGTCGCCGCCGCCGAGACCACCGGCGGCACGCGGCCCATCAACAAGACGACGCGCAACGGTTCGCTGGCGCCGCCGCGAATGGTGAAGTAGCCGACGGCATCGGCGGCGAGGCGTACTTGGAACACGCGCCAGTAGGACGGCCGGAACTCAGGCGGGAAGCAGATCCACCAGCCGGCGGCCCGCATCAGGTGCCACAGCACGCTGGGGATCAGCACGATCGGGAACGCCAGCCCCAGTTCGCGCGCCTGCCGGATGGTCTGCTCGCGGTCGAGCCCCAGCATCGTATCGATGAACAGGGCGACGCCGAGCAGCAGCGCCACCAAGGAGATCAGTTGTGGGACGGTCCGTCTCATCAGCGCACGTTCTCGGGAATGATGCGCTCCACGATCACCGCATCGCGCCACACCCCGTCGAGCTTGCCGTGCTGCTCGTAAATACCGACCTCGCGGAACCCGACGCGTGCCATCAACGTTCGACTCGCGGTGTGCTCCACGAAGATCCGCGACACCAGCTTCCAGTAGCCGACCTCAGCCGCGGCCGCAATCAGCGCCTCCATCGCCACTCGTCCAGCGCCCTGTCTGCGCACGGCCCGCAACACGTAGACCGAAAACTCGGCGATGCCGGCATAGCAGTCGCGACTACGATAAGACGAGGTCGACCCGAAGGCGACCAGCCGTCCGTCGCGTTCGACCACGACCAGCGGATGCACGCCATCGAACCACGCGCGCACGTCGTCGTGCGATCGGGGACGGGTTTCGAAGGTAGCGACGCGGTCTTCGATGCCTTCGGTGTAGATTTGGGTCATCGCCGGGATATCGTCCAGGGATGCCATTCGCGCAGACAACGTCATGAGAATAGGGGAGCTCTTCATGTTAACCCGGACCACCGTGCTCGTCTTGGCTCTCTCGGTCGGATTTGTGGCGCTGGTCGAGGCGCAGCGCCGGCACCCCGTCAGCGGCCGCGTGTTTGCGCCGGTGATGGGGGTGGGCGGGGCCGGCTGGCTCGAGCGGCCCGAACGGGAGTCGGAAGAGGCGCCATCAAAGGCGCTGGCGGCCCTCGAGCTCAAGCCGGGGATGACGGTGGCCGACATCGGCGCCGGTTCCGGCTATTACACCGCACGGATGGCGAAGCTGGTCGGCGCCACCGGCCGGGTGTATGCCACCGACATCCAGCCCGGCATGCTCGAGCTGCTGAACCGCCGTATCAAGGCCGAGGCGCTGACCAACGTGACGCCGGTGCTCGGCGGCATGGACGACCCGAAGCTGCCCGACGCGGCCATCGACCTGGCCATCATGGTTGACGTCTATCACGAGCTCCAGACCCCTCAGGTGTTCCTGCAGAAGCTGCGGCAGGTGTTCAAGCCGGGTGGACGGCTGGTACTAGTCGAGTTCCGGAAAGAGGACCCGAACGTGCCAATTCTCGCCGTCCACAAGATGAGCGTGGCCGAAGTAAAGCTGGAACTGGAGGCCGAAGGGTTCGTGCTGGACAAGGTGATCGACGTCCTGCCCTGGCAGCACATCATCGTGCTCCGCGTGAAGTAGAATCCCGCGCATGCTTAAAGGCACAGCGCGGGAAGCGGCGGCGGAGTTCTTCGGCACCTTTATTCTGGTCTCCTTCGGCGTCGGCGTCGTCGCCCAGAACGTCCTCAGCAATGGGGCCAATGGTTCGTCTCTGGCCATCAACCTCGGGTGGGGCCTGGCGGTGACCCTCGGCATCTACACCGCAGCGGGGGTCTCTGGCGCCCACCTGAACCCGGCCGTCACGGTGGCACTGGCCGTGCATCGTGCCTTGCCGTGGAGCAAGGTGCTGCCGTATGTGCTGGCGCAGACCGCCGGCGCGTTCGTCGCCGCGGCCCTGGTGTTCATCAACTATCGCGAGGCCTTCACCGCGTTCGACGGCGGCACGCGCCTGATCGCAGGCGCCACTGCGACCGCCGGCATCTTCGCGACCTACCCGCAGCCGTTCCTGTCGCTCTCCGGCGGTTTCGTCGATCAGGTGATCGGCACCATGCTGCTGATGGCCGGGGTGATGGCGGTGACGGACCAGAAGAACGTCGCCCCGCCGGCGTGGCTGACGGCACCGCTCGTGGGCGCGCTGGTTGTCGCGATTGGCGTCGCGTTTGGCTTCAACGCCGGCTACGCCATCAACCCGGCGCGTGACCTGGGGCCGCGCCTGTTCACCGCAATTGCCGGGTGGGGACCTGGCGTGTTCACGGCTGGCGGGGGATGGTGGTGGGTGCCGGTCGTGGCTCCCTGTGTCGGCGCCATTCTCGGCGCGTGGCTGTATGACACCTTCATCAACAAGCATCACGTGGCGCCGGAGGCACACCACTCATGAAATTCGTTCTCGCCCTTGATCAGGGCACGACCTCGAGCCGCGCGATCGTGTTCGATCAATCGGGCAAGGCCGTCTCTACTGCGCAGCAGGAGTTCCCGCAGATTTTTCCGGGGCCCGGCCACGTCGAGCACGATCCCGAAGCGATTTGGGCGACGCAGTTGCAGACGGCGAAGGATGCACTGAGCAAAGCGGGGCTTACCGCCGCCGACATTGCCGCCATTGGCGTGACCAACCAGCGCGAAACGACGGTCCTGTGGGACAAGGCCACCGGTAAGCCGATCGCCAACGCCATCGTCTGGCAAAGCCGCGTGACCGCGCCGATTTGCGATCGCCTGAAGGCTGATGGCCACGAGCCGACGTTTCGCAAGAAGACCGGCCTGGTCGTCGATGCCTATTTCTCGGGTACCAAGATCAAGCACCTGCTCGATTCGCACGATGGCTTGCGGGCGCGCGCCGCGCGCGGTGAAGTGCTATTCGGCACCATCGACACGTTTCTGATCTGGCGGCTCACCGGCGGGACGGTCCACGTCACCGACGTCAGCAACGCCAGCCGCACCTTACTGTTCAACATCCACACGCTGCAGTGGGACGACGAGCTGCTGAAGCTGCTGGAGGTGCCGCGCGCGATGTTGCCCGAGGTGAAGTCGTCCAGCGAGGTCTACGGTCACACCGACCCGTCGCTGTTCGGCGCGGCGATTCCGCTCGCCGGCGATGCCGGCGATCAGCAGGCGGCGCTCTTCGGCCAGGCGTGCTTCGAGGCCGGCTCCGCGAAGAACACCTACGGCACCGGCGGTTTCATGCTGCTCAATACTGGCGCCAAGGCGGTGCCATCGGAGAAGGGCCTGTTGACGACGGTGGCGTGGAAAATTGGCGGCAAGACCACCTATGCGCTTGAGGGCTCGGTGTTCGTAGCCGGCGCCGCTGTGCAGTGGCTGCGCGACGGCCTCAAGGCGATTCAGTCGTCGGCCGACGTCGAGCGTCTGATGGGGGAAGTGTCTGACACCGACGGCGTCTACCTGGTGCCGGCCTTTGTCGGTCTTGGCGCGCCGTATTGGGATCCACGTGCGCGTGGCGTGATTGTCGGCCTGACGAGAAACACCAGGATGGCCCACATCGCGCGCGCGGCCGTGGACGCGATGGCGTACCAGACCCGCGACGTGCTGGAGGTGATGCAGCTCGAGTCGAGCCTGCCGCTGACGACGCTGAAGGTCGATGGGGGAGCCGCCGCCAACGCTACGCTGCTGCAGTTTCAGGCTGATCTCCTCAACGTCACCGTCCGCCGTCCTGTGGTGGCGGAAACCACCGCACTCGGCGCCGCGTATCTCGCCGGATTGGCTGTGGGCTACTGGAAGAGCATGGACGACGTGGCGGCGAACTGGGCGCTCGATCGCGAGTTCCGTCCGGTCATGCCGAAGGCGCAGGGCGAGAAGCTCTACGCGGGGTGGACGAGGGCCGTCGGCCGGTCACTGGATTGGGAAGCGTAGGGCGTGGGCGTTGCTGACTGACATTGTCGGTGCGAACCCTTAGCTTCAAGTCATGCACAGCCTTCCGGTGAAGCCTGAACGGTTGGTGGAGTTGGAGGAGTTCGCGCGAACGCATGGCCTTCCGCGTTGAGCCCCCCGGGGGGGGGCACGACCAGTCCCGCCGTCTCCGCTTGACGGCGGAGTCGTGAATCGTAATAATGAATGCATCGAATCCACGATTGTGCATTCATGAAGACACTGACGATTAGGAACGTGCCCAGGCGCCTCGCGGAGGCCCTCGACCGTGAACGGCGGCGCAACGATGCCTCGCTGAACAGCACCGTCCTCGACCTGCTCGGCCGCAGCCTCGGCGCCGACGGTCACGGCCCTCGTCGCAACGGGCTGGCGAAGCTCTCGGGAACGTGGGACGCCGACGAACAGCGTCGGTTCGAGGCCGCCGTCGCCCCCTTCGAGAGAATTGATGACGACATGTGGGCGTGATGCGGATCTGCCTGGACACGTCGGCCTACAGCCACTTCAAGCGGGGCGACCCGCAAGTCGTCGACCTGATCGATCGCGCCGATTGGCTGGGAGTCCCGGTCGTCGTCCTGGGGGAACTCGCGGTCGGCTTCAGGCAAGGGAAGCGGCGACACCAGAATCAATCGGAGCTTGACGATTTTCTGGCCAACCCGGTCGTTGACGTCCTGGCGGTCGAAGAAGACATGGTCGGCATCTACGCCGACATCGTCCTCGACCTGAAGAAGGCCGGCACACCGCTGCCGGCGAACGATATCTGGATTGCCACGGTGGCTGTGCGGCATGGGGCCACGGTGCTGACCTACGACCACCACTTCGGTTCGATTGCTCGCGTCGGGGCGACCATTCTCACGGCCCCGAAAGGCTGACTCGGCGTCCGACCTACCCGGCTGGAAACAGCAAAGCGCGCGCCCATTCGTTCTTCGCCGACAGGTGATACACCAGCGCGCGCGATAACTCCGGCACCCACGCCGCGGCCGGGATGAAACCCGTGAACATCAAGCCGTGCTCGTCATCGACGCACCACGCGCCAAGCTGATGCGCATCGGGTTCAAGACACTCGTTCGTGTTCAAGCGCTGCGCGACCACCGGATCGGGCTCGACCGGCAGCTTCAACCGCATCAGCAGGCCGCTGCCCAGTGAGGGGTGCTTCGTTTCCGCATTCAGCTCCAGTCGCGCGTGCACGTTGCCGGCGGCAAACTCGAGGTCGGCATCGATGCGATGCAGGCCGTTCGCCGCCATGAGCCACGGCCGGGGTTCAAGGTGGACCAGCTGCGCGAGCTCTTCTGGCGTGAACGGGGAGTCGGCCTCACCGCGCTGTTGGTAGGTGTCAAGAATCCCCACCATCTCGTCCGGCGTGGTGCGCATGCCCTGTGTGGGATGGCGAGACGAGGCGACCTGTCCGCCAAAAGCCTTGGCGAGCTCAGCAGCTTCGGCGTAAGCATCGGCCATCTGCAACGCCATGGCGTGCAGCGCAATGGTCTGGGCCAGTCGATAGTTGTCGGCGGTCAGCGATACCGATGAGTGCAGGCTGATCGTGTGCGCCACCGGATCGGCGACGTGGGCGCTGAGCGACGCGAAACGGTTGACGGCGGCCAGCCGCGCCCACGTGGATTCGTCCATCGGTACATCGGCGATCAGGTCGGTCTCGATGTGAAGCGTGGTCAGCTGGACACCCTGGAACTCGCGCGGCTCGGCCACCCATACGCGCTGTCGAAGCGACGATGCCCACCAGGTGAACGAGGTCTTCTCTTGCACGGCCCACTCCGCCTCGATCTGCATGCGGGCGGTCAGGAACCTCAGGACATCTTCAACCAATTCCACTGGTGGCGACTACTCCTGCCAGCAATGGTACATTGCAATGGCTGCGGCCGTCGTCACGTTGAGCGAGTCAACCATCGGCGTCATCGGGATGCGGACGCAAAACGTCGCGGCGGCGAGTGCCGCCTCGCTCAGGCCATCGCCCTCGGCGCCGACCAGCAGCGCCAGCTTGGCGTGGCGGGGAAGGTTCCTCAACGGCTGCGCGTCATGACTCGGCGTCAAGGCCGCCACCGTGAAACCATCGGCCCGCAGGTCGGTGATGGCTCCGGGCCACTGCGAGGCGGTCACTGACGGCACCGCCAGCGTGGCGCCCATCGAGGTGCGGATGGCCTTGCGGTACAACGGGTCGCCGCACGATGGGCCCAGGACCACGAGGTCGGCGCCAAAAGCGGCAGCCGTGCGGAACAGGCCACCCACGTTATCGGGGTTGTTGACGCCCTCCAGCAGCAAGACGCGCGACAGCGGGCGGTCGGCGACGCGATCGCGGGGTTCCACTTTCAGCCGGTGCGCGAGCGCGAGGCAGCCGCGATGAATATTGAAGCCGGCAATGGCGTTCATCACCGCCTGGTCGACGAGATAAATTGGCGCTTCGCTCAGGTGCAGCACGTCGCTCAGGTTGTCGGCCGCCGCGCTGGTGAGCAGGAGCGACTCGACCCGCCACTGTCGAAGATCAAGCAAGCGCCGGACGACCAGGCGGCCTTCGGCGATGAACAGCCCCTGCTCCAGCATGTGCTGGTGATCGGCGATGTGCTGGTAGTCGGCGACGCGGGGATCGTCGAGCGCCGCGATGGTGACGGGCAGCAGCATCTCCTGCCTCTAGTGCCACTCGTTCTTCTGCACGACCGGCATCTGCAGGGCGCGTTCGCGATCGAGATCCAGTGACCCGACGTGCAGCGACAGGGGTGACTGCACCCACTTGTAGATCGACTGCGAGAAGAGCGCCGTGAAGCGCCTCGCGCACTTCTCCAGCCCTGCGGGTGCCATCTCGGGGAACAGCGCCTTCAACGCCAGGCCCACTTCGCCGGGCGACATTTTCTCGCCCGCGTAAAGGTGCAGGCACGCGTCGAGCACCGGGAAGGGCATCAGCTCGTGTTCTGCCACCTGCACGTCGGCGAGTTCCGGGCCCGGGTCTGTGCCGAGCGTCGCGGTCACGCCCTTGAAGCCGAAGCGGCGCTCCAGGCGTTCAAGCAAGGCGACCACGACGGTCTTCGGCACGTTCGCGATCACTGACAAGGCGCCTTCCAGATCACCGCCGATAGTGGTGTAGCCGACGGCCTTCTCGCTCATGTCGCCGGTCTGCAGGAACAGCGCCCCCGACGAGTTGGCCCAGTTCCACATCCGCTGGCCGCGCACGCGCGCCTGGATGTTCTGGCGCGTCAGTTCCGTCAGCGGCTGGCCGTCCAGCATCGCGGTGGCGGCAGCCACTTCGCGGTCGGTGGCTTCGTCGATCGAGATGGTCTTCAGTGACACGCCCAGTTCATCAGCCAGCGCTTGTGCCGCGTGCCTGGTCTCTGGCTGCGAGTGACGGCTGGGCATGTAGAAGGTCGCAATCGTCGCGCCGCCGTCGATCAACTGCGAGGCCCGCCACGCGACCAGCAAGGTGAGCATGGAGTCGCGGCCGCCCGACAGGGCGATCCCCAACGACTTGAAGGCGCCGGTCTTCTCGTAATAACTCTTTACGCCGAGCGCGAGTGCCTCAAACAGGTCATCGAGCGCGCGCTCACGTGGGTCAGCGGCCGGGCCCCGACTGGCAGGCAGGAAGAAGCTGCCGCCCTCGGGCGACGGATAGGTGAGCGTTGAGCGATCGGCGGTCGGCGCGAGCACGCGCACGGCGGGCACGTTCTCGCGCTGCAGGCGGAACGCTTCGCAGTCGCTGCGCCAGGTGGTGTTCTCCATGCGCAGGCGACGCGTGCGGTCGAGATCGACGACCGACGACCACCAGCCCTTCTCGAAGCGAGGCGCTTCGAACACCAGTCGGCCGTTCTGGAAGATGAAGCCGCCGCCGTCGTAGATCAAACCGTCCTGGCCACCGACCGCATTGGCATACAGCAACACCGCCTGGTTGTCGGCGGCGCGGGTCGCCAGCATCTCGCGGCGCGTCGAGTCGATGCCCATCCGGTACGGTGACGCCGACACGTTCACGACGATCTCCGCGCCAGAGTAGCAACGGCGCCGCATGGGGCCGTCAGGCGACCACGCGTCTTCGCACACCTCGACCGCGACGTCGCCGAAGTCGAACGTAAACAGGTAATCGCCGAGCGGCACGCCGCCGGCGTCGAGTGCCAGGCCGGGGCCACCGCGCGAGAAGGTGCGGCCTTCGTAGAACACGTTATAGGTGGGGAGCTTTTCTTTCGGCACCAGCCCGACGATCGCGCCCCGATGCACCAGCGCGGCGCAGTTGAACAGCTGGCCGCCGACCGACACCGCGAGGCCGAGCACGTAGACCGTGCTGAAGGCAGCGGTCTCACTGGCGAAGCGGTCGAGTTCGCGGCGTTGGCCGTCGAGGAACCCCCGCCACTGCACCAGGTCTTCGGGCGGGTAGCCGCCAATGGCTTGTTCGGGAAAGGCGCCGATGGTGACACTGGCCTGGCCCATGGCGACGGCCACTTCGATTAGCCGATCCACGTTGCAGGTGACGGCCCCCACCGTGGGGCTGACGCTGGCTACCGCCAGTTTGGCCAGACGCATATCTAAGTCAGTTTAGCAGGGTTGGGACCCCGGCTGCCGCCATGCGCGTCATAACGGGTCACCATGGATATTGCCAAGCAGTGGGGTATCGGGCTCATCACCTTCATCCTTGTGGATGTGGTGTGGATCGGGTTGATCGCCAACGGGTTCTACAAGCGCGAGCTGGGGTCGCTGCTGCGCCAGCACCCTAGTGGCGATCTCGACCCGCGGTGGTTGCCGGCCCTGCTGCTGTATGCCCTGATTGTGCTGGGCATTGCCTTGTTCGCCCTGCCGCAGGTCCGCACGGGTTCAGTGTTAGAAGCCGCTGGCTGGTGCGCCATGTTCGGTGTGATTTGCTACAGCGTCTACGACCTCACCAACTACGCAACCATGCAGGGCTTTCCGCTCAAGGTGGCAGTCGTCGACATGGTCTGGGGCGGGGTGGTCTGCGGCGCCGCCGGCGCCGCCATGCACGCCTTCGGCCGTCCTTCCTAGGCTGCCGACCCACACCGAGCTGGCACCGACACGCTGTTAGCGCTTTGGCATGGGCTTCTCGCCCAGCCACCGCGACGCTCGCGGCGCCTGACGGCGTTTCAGTCCGAAATGTTGCACCGCATATTGCTCGAGGTGTGCCACCGCGTCGGGCACCGAGTCGGTCACCAGCATCAGGTCCAGATCGGTCGCCGACATCGTCCCGGCCTCCACCATCGTCCGCAGCATGGCGAGAAATGGCGCCCAGTAATCGCGACCCATCAGGACGACCGGAAACTGCAGGATTTTGCGGGTCTGGATCAGCGTCAGTGCCTCGGATAGCTCGTCGAGGGTGCCCAGGCCTCCGGGCATCACGACAAACGCATACGAGTACTTGAGCAGCAGCACCTTGCGGACGAAGAAGTAGTGACAGTCAACCCAGAGGTCCAGGTATGGGTTGTGACCTTGCTCCAGCGGCAGCTTGATGTTGCACCCGACCGACAGGCCGCCAGCCTCGCGCGCCCCGCGATTGGCGGCTTCCATGATGCCCGGTCCGCCGCCGGTCATGACGGTGAAGCCCATCTTCGCCAGCGCCCCGCCCATCTCGCGGGCTAGGACGTAATAGCGGTGATGTTCAGCAAACCGCGCGGACCCGAAGACCGTGACGCAGGCGCCAATGAAGTGCAGGGCCCGAAATCCGCGGATGAAATCGCGTCCCGCCCTCAGAACCATCATCAGTTCGCGGGCCCGGGACTGGGGGCCTTCCAGAAGTGTGCGATCCGGCTCTGGCATTGGGGGAATGATGTACAGTCTATCTTCTATGAACCGACAGGCTTGCTTTGTTCTTGCCAGCCTGGTGTCGGCCTTGCTCGTCTCGCCCACACCGGCTCTCTCTCAGACGACCGCACCCGCCGCTGCGCAGCCTGTTGCGACCACCACCCGGGGCAGCGTCACGGATATTTCCGGCGGCATCATTCCCGACGCCGAAGTGGTCGCCACCACCGCAGACGGACGCCAGGTCACCGTGCGCAGCGATGCGGGCGGCAACTTCAACGCCGGTGCGCTGGCGGCCACGGTGCGTGTGACCGCGGAGGGCTTCGAGCCGGCTGAGGTGAAGGTCAGCGGCTCCGAACCGTTCTATATCGTCCTACGACCCCTGAACTTCGCCGACACGGTCGTGGTCACCGCGACTCGCGGCGCCGAACGCCTGCCGAGTGCGGCCAGTGCCACCGTCATTACCTCGGCCGAGTTGAACAACATGGCCGCCGGCGCCTTAGACGATGCACTGCGAGCGACGCCGGGGTTCACGCTGTTCCGTCGCAGTTCGTCGCGCGTCGCCAATCCCACGACGCAGGGCGTCACGCTGCGTGGCGTCTCGGGCTCGGGCGCCAGCCGGACGTTGGTCCTGGCCGACGGGGTGCCGCTGAACGACCCGTTCGGCAGTTGGGTGTATTGGAACCGCGTGCCGCAGGCCGCCGTGGATCGCGTCGAAGTGGTGCGCGGCGCCACCGGCGATCTCTACGGCGCCGGCGCCCTGGGCGGCGTGATCCAGGTGTTGACCGTGCAGCCGACCCGCTCGCGCGCGCGGGCCAGCTTTGAGGGCGGGTCGCACGACACGTTTCGTGGTTCGTTGTTCGGCGCGGCCGAGCGCGATGGCTGGTCGGCCACCGGCGCCTACGAAGGTGTCCGCACGGACGGTGCTTTTCTGGTTGCGCCCGAGTCTCGCGGCGCCGTCGACACCAGGGCCGAAAGCGACTACCAGACGGGTTTTGCGAGCGCGGGACGCCGTCGTGACAGCTGGCACGTGACGCTGCGCGGCTCGGGGTACACAGAAGAGCGTGGCAACGGCACGCCGGTGCAGGTGAACTCTACCGACTGGCAGCAGTTCTCGGTCGAGGCCGGTGGCCTGATCGGTGGCGGTGTGTTGCAGGTGCAGAGCGCGACCAGCAGTCAGGATTACTACCAGACCTTTTCGTTCGTGCCCGCCTCGCGTGCGACTGAGCGCCTGACCTTCGAGCAGTTCATCGATACCTCGCACGCCATGGCCAACGGCCAGTGGACGCGCCCGCTCGGCCGCGTCACCATGATCGTCGGCGGCGACTACCGGCGCACCGAGTCGGCGCAAGACGAGTTTCGCTATGTGCTCGTCACGGGCGTCAACACCAAGGGCGGCCCCTTCATTTCTGGCGGCACCGAAACGGTGGGCGCTGTTTATGCTCGCGCCAACATCGCCGCCAGCGACTCGCTGACGTTTGAAGTCGGCGCTCGTGGCGACCTGTGGAACTCGACGCCGATCAATCCGGCTGATCCGGTCAAGGACGTCAACTTCATCAGTCCGCGCGGCGCCGTGGCGTGGCGGAGCGGCCGCTTTCAGGTGCAGGCCGCGGCGTATCACGCCAATCGCACGCCCAGCCTGAACGAGTTGTATCGGCGCTTCGCGGCCGGCACGGCCATCACCAACGCCAACCCACTGCTTGCGCCCGAGACGCTGACCGGTGTCGAAGGTGGCGTGCTGACGCAGTTCGCGCGCGCGTCGTTTCGCGCCACGGCCTTCTTCAACCACCTCGATGGTGCGATTGCCAACGTCACGCTGTCGCAGACGCCGACGGCGACCGTTCGCCAGCGCCAGAACTCCGACAGTATTCGTGCCACTGGCGTCGAGATGGAATTCGATAGCCGGTGGTCGAACGCCTTCAGCTTCAACGCGCAGATGGTGCTGACCTCGAGCCACTTCCGCGGGTCGGTCGCCACGCCGGTGCTCGAGGGCAACACGGTGCCGCAGGTGCCGACGGTGCAGGGTGGTTTCGGTGTGACCTGGGCCGAGCCGCGCTGGTTCACCGCGGCCACGCAGGTGCGCTTCAGCGGTGAGTCGTTCGATGACGACCTGAACACCGAGTTGTTCATTCTGCGCCCCTACGCCGTGTGGGACGTCAGTGCGAATCGCGCGATCACGCGCGGCTTGAACGCGTTTGTGGCGGTCGAGAACATCCTCGACACGGAATATGACACGGCCCGGACGCCGCTGCGCCAGATTGGCTGGCCGCGGACGCTCCGCGTCGGCGCGCGGGTCAGCTGGCAATAAGGGCCGCACAAGAATGCAGCCGCCGATTAGACACAGATTAGACACAGATATTGAACCCAGGCCCCCGGCCCCCACAAGCCACTACAATGGTGGCGTGCCTGCCACCATCCTGTTCGACGGCGCGTGCGCGTTTTGCGAGGGCTCGGTCAAATTCATCGCCCAACGCGACGGCGGCTATTTCCGTTTTGGCGCCTCGCAGTCGCCGGAGGCCGCGGCCCTGCTGACCTCGTACGGAACCAACCGCGCCGCGACCCGCAGCATCGTGTTGATTGAAGATGGCCAGGTCTACCTGCGGTCCACGGCGTCTCTGAAGATCGCCCAACGGCTGTCGGCGCCCTGGCGTTGGGTAGGTGTGCTGCTGTGGGTGCCGCGCCCGATTCGTGACGCCGCCTATGACGTGGTGGCGGCGATCAGAATCCGCCTGGCGGGTCCCGCCAATGCCTGTGAGGTCCCGCCGCCTGAAATTCGCACGCGCCTGATTTAGTGGCTACGATGGCGGCGAACATGTTGAATTGCTCGGCGCGCCTGCTTCTGTTTCTACTGACCGCCTCGGTCGCCGCGTGCGCCACCGACAACCCGACGGCGCCGACGGCCGTGGCATCGACGCCGCTACCGCCCGTGATCGTCCGGTTACCGACCACCGTCCCCGGCGTGCTGAGCCTGCGCCTGCCGATCGACATCGGCGATGTGCCGACGACGACGTTGGTGTTTGCGCCGTTTGGTTACCACGGCGCCGAACATGCGGTGGATGGGCATCCCGGATGGGACCTTGAATATCGCATTGGTGGCACGGTGCGCGCCGCCGCGGCTGGCACCGTGGAGAGCGTGTTGCCAGACCCGTCGGCGCCGGGCCGCACCACCGTTCAACTTGAGCATGCGGCCGGTACGCACTTCTATCGCACGAGCTACACCAACCTGGCGACGGTCAGCGCTGGGGTCGAGGCCGGTGCGACCGTGCTCGTGGGCCAGTCGCTCGGCGTGGCCGGCACCGTTGCGTCGGTGGTCGGGACTGCGCCGTATGCAATGACGCACTTCCAGTTGGACGATTTCGAGTACTACCGCGGGGGCCCGAACCCGAACGCGGTGACCCCGGAGCCATTGCTGTCACCGGAGGCCAAGTCGTTCTTCGATCGCATCTTCAGCACGGCTGTATTCAGTGCCGAATTGGTGGAGCCCTACGCGTCAAACCCGCGCGACCTGCGCTTTCCGGCATCGCGCACCTGGACCCGGGCCAGTGGAGATGGCCCGGCCGGCATCCGCTTCACGCGCCGCGACGCGCGCAACCCGAACTACGAGTATGCCGTGTTGACTGAGTCAGGGACGGCGATCGAATCCGGCACCGTCACGCTGGCTCTGACCGCCCGGCCGTTCCCGACGATTGACCTCGTCGCTGCCACCGGTCGCAGGCTGGGCACCTACGACATCGTCTCAAACCAGATGCGGCTGTCGTTGGCGAACGCCGGGTCGAGCCGGCCCCTCGATCTGGGTGCGGCGAGTTACTACCGCACGCCTCAGTGACAACACCGCATCTCCGCGGAGGCGGGACTTCAGTCCCGCCTGATTAGGCGCGTCTACAGATGCGCCTCTACGCCTGGACCCCTAAGGCATTTTGATCTGTGTCCTTGCAGCGCCCAGCGGCGACTGTCGCGTATAGAAATGGGCGTAGAGCCTCCCCGCGACCAGGTCCTCACGGTCTCTCCCTCGCATCGTCAGCGTGCCGGCGCCACTGGTCTGGTTCGGCGCCAGGATGTGCGCGATGATCGGGCCCGGCTGGTCGCCGTCGCTGCGCTGCAGCGTCAACGCGATGACGCGGTCGGTGCCCATCGCGGCAGTGCTGGCGTCGTAGCGCAACGCGCCGGTGGTGCGGTCGTAGTTGAACTTGACGGTGCCGGCACCGGCGGTGATCTCAAAGCCGACTGGCGCGGGCGCCAGGCCATTGACCAGTGGCGGCGTGCTGAACGGCGCGCGCCGCGGCTGGGTCGCCTGCTCCCATCCATATGCGTACTTCAACAGCGTCGCCTCGGTGAAGGCGCCGCCAAGTAGCTCCACGCCGGTCGGCAGTCCATCGGTCGTGAAGCCGGCCGGCATGCTGATCGCGGGCAGCCCGGTGGTGGCACTCAACTGGCAGTTACTCCCAGCCTGCGGGTCGCCAATGAGCACGGGCTTGCGCCGCATGGTTGGGTAGGCGAGCGCGTCGAGGCGCTGCTCTTCGAGCGTTGCCAGCACGGCGGCGCGCAGCGCGCGGCGCTTCACCAACGCCTGGCGGTAGTGTTCGGTTTCCTTCTTCTCGGGCGCGTTGCGGAGCCTGAACGTGGCGTCGAGCTGGTCATGATGCAGGCCGCGCTCGATGATCTCGCCGAGCGACTTCACCGGCGCATTCGGTTGCTTCGCCAGGTAGGCGGCGAGGTCGAACTTGAACTCGTCGCCAATCACGCTGCTGTCACGCAGCAGGTCGTCCAGGCCGGGGACCGTGACCTCGACGACCTCTACGCCTTGCGCCTTCATCCCGTCGAGCGCCTTGCGAACTAGTCCGGCGACCTCATCATCCTCAGGCGCCGTGCCGAACAGGGTCCGCACGACACCGATGCGCGCGCCCTTCAGTCCCTCGGCCGTCAGCGCGTCGCGATAGCTCCTGGGAATGCGCCCGGCGCCCTCAGCGGTGATTGGGTCGGTCGGGTCGGGTCCGACCGTCGCGTCCAACATGATCGCGAGGTCCGTCACCGTGCGCGCCAGGGGGCCGGCAATGTCTTGCGTGGATGACAGCGGCATCACGCCGGTGCGGCTCGACAGGCCGTGCGTGCCGCGCAGGCCCACCAGGTTCTGGTTGGCCGCCGGAATTCTGATCGAGCCACAGGTGTCACTGCCCATGCCGGCGACGGCGAAGCTGGCGCCGATCGCGGCGCCGGTGCCACCACTGGAGCCGCCGGGCACGCGCATCAGGTCGTAGGGATTACGCGTCTGGTTGGTGAGCGACGAGACGGTGGTGATGCCCGCGGCGAGCTCGTGCATGGTGGTCTTGCCGAGAATCACCGCGCCGGCCTGCCGCAGCTTGCGCACTTGAAACGCATCGGCCGCGGGCTGTAGCGTCGCCAGGCCGAGACTGCCGCCCGAGGTGGGCATGTCGGCAGTGTCGTAGTTGTCCTTGATGAGCACCGGGATGCCATGCAGCGGTCCGCGCGCACCCTTCTCGGCGCGCTCGCGGTCCAGCGCGTCAGCTTCTTCGCGCGCGCGCGAGTTGAGCGTTACCAGGGCGTTCAGGCGAGGGCCCGCCTGGTCGTAGGCCTGAATGCGCGCCAAATACGAATCAACGAGTCCGCGCGAGGTGACCTTGCCGGCGGTCATCGCGGCCTGCAGATCCGTGATCGACTGCTCGTGGACCTCATAGAACCTGAGCAGCGGCGCCGGCTGCAACCACGCTGGCGGGTTGCGCCGCCCCTCAGCTGTCAACGTCCACTGACCGGCCAGGATCACCACCGTGGCGATGATGCCCAATGTTCGTCGAAAAGTCGCGTCGAAGTGCATGGCCCATTCTAGACGGATGGCAGCGTTTTCCTTGACACCGTTGTCGCCGACTGTCAGCATTTCGACTTGGGAGGGTGCTAACTGTGCCGAGAGCTGTCCGAGAGTGTTCGATCGCACTGGTGACCGCCGCTGTAGTGGCCGCGGCGTTCTGGGCCGCGACGCCCGCCACCGGTCAAGCGGCGCGCCCCGCGCGCCTGGCCGACGGCAAACCCAACCTGAACGGTATCTGGCAAGCCCTGAACACGGCGAACTACGACGTGCTGTCGCACAACGCCAAGGCGGCCATGGCGTTGCGTCCCGGCCCCGTCGTCCCAGTGCCGGCGGCTGCCGTCATTGCGTTCGGCGCGATCGGCGCCGTCCCGGGTGGCATCGGCGTCGTCGAAGGCGACGAGATCCCGTACTTGCCCGAGGCCGCCAAGAAGCAGAAGGCCAATCAGGAAGACTGGGTCAACCTCGATCCCGAAATCAAGTGCTACCTGCCCGGTGTGCCGCGCGCCAACTACCTGCCGCATCCGTTTCAGATTCTTCACAGCGACAAGGCGATTTTCTTCTCCTACGAGTTCGCCGGTGCGGTGCGCAACATCTATCTGAAGGATCCGGGTGAGGCCCCGGTCGATTCGTGGATGGGGCAGTCGGTTGGCAAGTGGGACGGCGACACTCTGGTGGTGACCGTCACCGGCATGAACGACCAGACCTGGTTTGATCGCGCCGGCAACCACCACTCGGAGCAGATGAAAGTGGTCGAGCGCTACACGCCGCAGGGACCCGACCATCTGTGGTACGAGGCGACGATTGAGGACCCGGCGACCTTCAGCCGGCCGTGGAAGATTCGCATGCCGCTCTATCGGCACATTAATCCCAACGCGCGTCTCAACCAGTTTAAGTGTGTCGAGTTCGTGGAAGAGTTGATGTACGGCAAATTCCGGAAGCAACCGATTCAGTAGTTCAGGGATCAGGGACCAATGATGAAGATGACGTTCAACGGGCAGTCAGCGGGCATGAGGGTGATCGTGGGACTCGTGGCGGCCGCCGGCCTGGCGTCGATCGGTATCGCGCCGCTGTCGGCAGAGCAGGCGGCCAAGCCGTGGGCGCTGCCGCGCACGGCGGACGGCAAGCCGGACCTTCAGGGAATCTGGACCAACGCCACCATCACGCCGCTCGAGCGTCCCCAGGGGATCAGCAACCTGGTGCTCAGCGCGGCGGAGGCCGCGGCGCTGGAGAAGACGACCGCCGATCGCGTCGAGCGCCTGAACCAGAAGAGCGATCCGAATCGCACCGCGCCGCCCCAGGGTGGCGATGGTTCCACTGGCGCTGCCGGCAACGTGGGCGGCTACAACAATTTCTGGTTGGACCCCGGCGACCGTGTCGCCGTGGTCGACGGCCAGTTCCGCAGTTCGCTGATTATCGATCCGCCCGATGGCCGCATACCGGCGACGACTCCAGAGGCACGGGCGCGGACCCAGGCGCGCATGAAGTTGATGGCGGGCCGCGGCCAATACGATCATCCCGAATTCCGGCCGCTGGCCGAGCGCTGCCTCCTGTCGTTTGGACCGACCACGCCACTGATGCCGAATTATTTCTATAACAACAATCTGCAGATCGTGCAGACGGCGGACCACGTGATGATCCTGATGGAAATGGTGCACGATGCGCGGGTGGTTCGCATTGGTGGCACGCACGTGGCCAAGCACATCCGGCCGTGGCTGGGCGACTCAATCGGACACTGGGAGGGTGACACGCTGGTCGTCGAAACGACTAATTTCCCGTTGCAGCAGCCCTTCCGTGGCGCCGCCGAAAACCTCAAGGTCACCGAGCGTTTCCGCCGCGTTGATGCCACGACTATCAACTACCGCTTCACGGTGGACGACCCGACGACCTTTGCCCAGCCTTTTACCGGAGAGATTCCCTTTCGGGCCACGGACGAGTTAATCTATGAATACGCGTGCCACGAAGGCAATTACGCCTTGTCGAACGTGCTAAGCGGCGCGCGCAACGAAGAGAAACGGTTGGGGACCAAGAAATGACAACGCGATCAACGTTAAGTGTCCTGTTGCTCGGCGCGGGCCTCGTGCTCGCCGGCCGGACTGTCGTGGCCCATCATGCCTTTGGCGCTGAATTCGATCCGAATGCGCCCATTCGCCTGCAGGGCAAAGTCGTCCGGCTCGAGTGGGTGAATCCGCACACCTGGATCCACGTCGAGGCCGTCAAGGACGGCAAGCCGGAAGTCTGGATGATCGAAGGTGGCACGCCGAACACGCTGCTGCGCCGCGGTGTGACCCGCGAAACCGTCAAGATTGGCACCGAGGTGGTGGTCGACGGCTACCAGACCAAGGACCACTCGCTGAAGCGCGCCAACGGCCGCGACATCACCTTCACCGACGGCCGCAAGCTGTTCATGGGGTCGTCGGGCACCGGCGCACCCAAGGACGGCCGCGACGCGACCGAGACCCCGGCGCCGAAAAAGCCGGGCGGCCGCTAGGAAAAACCGATCCACCGGCCGGCGACGGCCACGGTGACCCAGAGCGCGATTGACAGCGCGCCGACCAGTTGCTGGCGGCGCGCTGTGCCACTAACGGGATCCGCCAGTGCGACGCGCGCGCGCACCGTGAAGGCGAAGGCAAGGGCGATCGGCAGCGTGGTGATTTTGATCCAGAATGCGGTGCTGTAGTACAGCTTGATCGGCTCCGACAAGAACAGCGGAATGCCGGTGACGATCATGATCGCCAAGCCCGTCAGCATCCAGTGCCGCGCGTCGAGCGCCAGTTCCGACACCGCGCGGTCCTTCAGCCCCAGTCCGAGCAGCCGGAGATCGACCAGCAGGACCGAGCCGCCAAGCAGCGCCAGCCCCAGCAGGTGCACCGACTCGATGACCGGAAACAGCCAGTTCGAGCCGATCACGAACTGGCCCAGCCACAGCGTTTCGCACCACTCAAAAAATGGGAGAAGCATGCGGTCTCAGGGTGTGGGGGGCGGGACGACACAGCCGGCCGCCCAGTTGACGAATGCCGATTGCGGCTGAATGTCGCAGTCGAACCAGTTATACGCAATCATCCGGCCGGCGATGATGATGGCGGCCCAGAGGACGAGCGACGCCAGCCCGGCCATCCGTCCCGCCCTGGGCGTGATGATCGCCAGGTCCCATTCGGCAATCCGCGTGAAGATGCGCGTATGGAAAAACCACACGTTCAGGCCGGCCAGGATCAGGAAAATCAGCTTGGCGCGGAAGAAGATGCTTTGGTAGGTCCGCACCGGGATGGCGTAGAACAGCAGCACGCCGGTGATGACCATAATGATGAAGCCGGCGACCGTCCAGGGCAGCAGGCGCTCGGCGACTTGCGATACCGGCACGCGCTTGAGCGTGAGGCCGAGCAGCCGCAGGTCGAGAATCGTCGCGAAGCCTACGAACAGCATCAGCGCCACCACGTGCGTGGACTCGACGATCGGGTACACGAACATCGATTCGTGGAGCGCGGTGCTCCAGGCGGTGGAATCGAGCCACTCGCAAAACGCCAGCAACGACATCAGCTACGGCTTCACTGTGCCGGCCGGCGGCACAATGAACTTGTTATGGCAACTGGTGCAGGCGTCATAGATGTCGCCGCCGATGGTGAAGAGCGCGTCCTTGTCCTTGGTCTCGATCGACTTGATCGCGCGAGTGCTCTGCGCAATCAGCGCTTGTGCGTCGGCAATCCACTCGGGGGAGCCGTTCGAGCGCGACGGTAGCAGCAGCAGGTTGCCGGACTCGGCCAGCTGAATCGCGTAGCTGCGCACGCCGGCCCACTCGTCATCGGTGGCCGGGAATTTCTCAAAAGTACCGTCCATGGTGATGACCGTGCCGACCGCGTCCCAGACGCCGTCGGCGGCCGGGTCGATGACGTTCAGCATCAGGTCCTTCATATTGACGGTGGCCTGGAACAGGGGCGGTGCCGGCGGCGAAGTATTGCAAGCCGACGCGCCGACAACGACCAGGGGCAGGAGCCAGGCAACCCTACGCATCACCAACATCTTAGCCGACCCGCGGTGTTAAGGGAATGCGATCGCGGTCGCCGGTGGTCCGGGCCTGGCGACAAACCACTGGATGGGCCCAACGGCCGGCATCCGCCGCTGATAGGTGCGGACCCATTCCTCGGCAAACGCCGGGGCGTCATGGCTGGCCGTGAGCGCCCACACGCTGCCGCCAAACCCTGCGCCGAAGCTGCTGGCGGCAAACGCGCCCGTCTTGCGAGCCAGGTGGGCCAGCGCCACGGTCTCAGGAATCTGGTTGCCGAGCAGTGACTCGGCTTCGAGCTGCGAGGCCAGCGACAGCCGACCGAGCGCCGCCCGGTCGATGTCGGCAAACGCCTGCGCGGCGGCCGGCGCGCGGCGGTCTTCGTTCACGAAATGCCGCAGCCGTTTGCGCAAGTCATCCGGTGAAAACTCACCGGGCACCGTGTCGAACAGGCGGTCGAAACGCGCCATCGCGTCCGGGGCGCCGGACAGGGCAGCGGCCAGCGAATGGGCAGGAGTCTCAGCGGAGCGATTCCATAAGGCGTGCAGCGTACGGACGCCGTTGGCGGCGCGGTTGTAGCGTGTCATCACCGAGCCGGTCTTGTCGGCCTGGATGCCACTGGAGGCGATCACGAACGTCCACTCCGCCGGCATCGGCACGTCGCGCAGCGACGTGACCGGCATGAAGCGATACAGGCTGGTGTGGCCCAGGCGGCACGCGAGAATAGCCGTGTGGTCTTCACTGCCGCCCTGCGTCCCCACGCCGGCCGCGCCGGGCAGCCCGTCGTAGTCGAGCCCGTTCTCTACGCAGCCCAAATACCACGCCAGATGCTGCACGGTCGGCAAGTATCGGTGCCACTCGTCGCGCTCGGCCAGCCGCGCCCGGGCGATCAACGCCGCCGCAACACCCACCACCAGCGCGCTTGAACTGCTCAGCCCCGAGGCGCGCGGCAGATCACTGGCAATCGCGATCTCGGCACCCAGCTCGCAGCCCGGAAAATTGAGAAAAAGACGACGAGCGACGACGTGGACGTAGCGCCGGAGACCGCGATATTCGGGCGGCGCGTCGGCCGACGGATCGACCTCCACGATCTGGCCGTCGCGAAGGTCGCCGACCCGCACCACTCCATCGGTGCGCGAACGGGCCACGAGCGCGATGCCACGCGGCACAGCGGCCAGCAGCGAATGTCCGCCCGCATAGTCGGTGTGTTTGCCAAAGATCTCGATCCGCCCGGGCGAGAACCAAAACCACTGCGGTGGGCCATTCAAGACCGTGCCGCCGCGCTCCTCGAGCTCCTGGAACAACGCCGCTCGGGATCGTGCTTCGTCGGCCGTCATGCCGATGCGCTCGAAGTGACGGGCGAACGCGTTGCTCATGGCCGCGGCTCCATCCCGGCAAGCCGGGCCGACACAAGGGGGATGTCGCTTTGTCGAGACAGGTCCAGGACGGCGCCATTGGCGCGGATCACCTGAAAGGGCACACCGCGTGAGCAGGCCAGGGCCACGGCCTCGGGCAACTCAAACTCGCCCCGCGCCGATCGCGGCACCTCGGCGCACGCCGCGTAGATCTGCGCATCGAATCGCCAGACGTTCATGCTCACGAGCGCGTGGCTGCCCGCGGCCGCGAGTTGTGCGGGTGACGGCTTCTCGACAATGCCGCGCAGGTCGCCGTTCGTGTCCACGTCGAGTAAGGCAAATGCCGCCACCCGCTCGGCGGGGAAGCCACTGTCGTGCACCAGGGCCGCACGGTCGAAGGCTGGCAATCCGGGTCCAGCAAGGGCCACCAGGGCGCAGAGAACCTCAGCCGGGTACAGGTTGTCTGCGTTGAGAACCAGGAAGGGGTCATCACCCGTGAACGACTGCCCGGCCAGGACGGCGCGTGCCGTGCCGTCGGCATCGGGCTGCACGGCAAACGACAGTCGCACTCGTGACGGGGGTCCCACCTGCTCGTAATGGCTGCGGATAGTGTCGTGATTGGGCGCCACGATCAGGCACACGTCTCGACACCCGGCGTCAGCCAACGCGCTCAGCACGTGATCCAGAAAGGGCCGCCCGCTGCCGACGGGCATCATGCCTTTCGCGCCCGCCGCTGCGGCCACGGCCTGCGCAGCCGAGAGGGAAGCGCGGTCGCCGGCCGCTTGCATGCGACGACCAATCCCGCGGGCCAGCAGCAGCGCTTTCACGGACTGTAATGTTACAGTGGGCGGCGAGGAGCCAGACCATGAGTCTCAAGCACTTGTCTGCATTCGTTGCCGTTGTCCTGGCAGTTACGGCACTGACCGTGACGGCGCAGAATCCGCCGCCCCGGCCGGTGCCGCCTCAAACTCCCGCCCCGAGCGCGGATCCGTATGCCGCCAACCCGAATGCCGGCGCAACGCAGTTCCCCCTCGCCGCCGGCGCGGGCAAGGACAGCGGCGCGAAGGCCACGCCTCCAGCAGGCGCGGTTAATCAAGGCGCGTTCGACCCCGCCACCTGGAAGTACGGTTCCGCGTTTGCACCACCCGTCGGCGCGAAGGTCTGGAACCCCGCCAAGCTGAAGCTGATGCAAGGTGGCAAGGTCACGGGCGGCACGTTGTTCGCGTCGACCGATCCGTCCACCTACTGCGCAATGGCGAACGCCGGCTACGACTTCATCTGGACCGAAATGCAGCACGGCCAGACCGACTGGCAGGCGGTGGCGCGGATGTGGCGCACCTGCCCGAACGCCAAGGCCGTGCCTGGCGCGCGCGTCGCCTACACCGACGAGCGCGAGATTCAGCATGCGCTCGACGCCGGCGCACTGGTGATCGTGGTGCCGACGGTGGATACCGTGGCCGAAGCGATTCAGGCCCGCGATTGGACTTACTTCCCGCCACTCGGCCGTCGCAGCAATGGCGGTGGGCAAGCCTTTGACGCGACGATGTGGGGTGGGGTGCCCGGCGGGTATCGCAACACCGCCAACGACAACATCGTCCTGGTGCTGATGATTGAGACGCTCGAGGGACTGAAGAATGCCGCTGAGATTGCGAAGGTGCCTGGGGTGAGCGCCATCTTCGCGGCGAGCGGTGATCTTGGCAACTTCACCGGCTACCGCCAGGGTGCGCCCGACTACGAGCGAGCCATCAACATCGTCCACGACGCGGCGATCGGTGCGGGCGTCCGGCTGTGTGGCCCCTTCGCCTGGCGCGACCGCCCGGACTTCACCTGCTTCCAGGCGGGCAGTGAGACGGCGGCCATTGCCCGTGGCGCGGCGGCCGAGCTGGGGCCGCTGACAAACACGCAGGGACAGCCGGAAGTGGGCCCTTTTGCTCCCCGCCCGAAGCCTCAGTGACCGAAAAAGTCTTCGCCACCGGATGTCACATGGGTGTAGTATTTGCTTCGTGAGGGTTGACGTATGTCACAAATGCATGGATTGAATCGACGCTCGTTCCTGAGAAACGCCGGACTGACCGCACTCGCAGGAGCAGCGGCAGGTAGCACTAATCCCCTGATGGCCTCGGCCGCAGGGTCGGCTTTTCAGGTCCCGGCCAACGGCAAGTATGACTTCGATACCACCTACAACCGGTTCGGAAGTCACTCGACCAAGTTTGACCAGCAGATCCGCGTCTACGGCAAGGGCAGCGTGGATGTCGGCATGGGCATTGCGGACATCGACTTCAAGGCCGCGCCGTGCATCACCGATGCGCTGAGTGCCCGCATGAAGCACGAAAACTGGGGCTACCTCGACATGGGCGAAGCCACGCCGATGATGACCGAGGCCATCGCCGCCTGGAACAAGAAGCACTACGGCATCGACATCGACCCCAACACCATCGTGCTGTCGGCCGGCGTCCACCCCGGGCTGATTGCCGCCCTCATCACGTTCTCGCCCAAGGGCAGCCGAGTGCTGCTGCAGACACCCACCTACAACGGCTTCTACTCGGACCTCACCTTCTCACAGACCAAGGCCGAAGACGTCCCGCTCAAGTTCGTCGGCGGCAAGTTCGCCATGGACTTCGAGGAGTTCGAGAAGCGCATCGCGCACGATACGCACACCTTCATCCTCTGCAACCCGCAGAACCCGACCGGCAACTGCTGGTCGGCTGAAGACCTTACCAAGATTGGCGAGATCTGCCTCAGGCACCGCGTGATCGTGCTGGCTGACGAGATTCACTGCGACTGGGTCGGCAAGGGCCAGAAGTACACGCCGTTTGCGAGCTTGCCGAACAAGGCCATTGTCAACAACAGCTTGACGTTCAAGGCCGCCAGCAAGTCGTTTGGCCTCGCCGCCCACAAGCTGGCGTGGTTCCATTCGACCAACCCCGACTTGCTCGCGCGGGTGAAGGTCAACCACCGCGCCGACCTCAACACCATGGGCATGGTCGCCAACCAGGCCGCCATCACGCAGGGTGACGAGTGGTTACGGCAGGCCAATGAGTATGTCGACGGCACGCACGACATGGTCGTCAACTACATCAGCGACAAGATCCCGATGCTCAAGGTGCACCGCGCCCAGGGCACCTACCTGACGTGGCTCGATGTCACGGCGGTCGCCGAGAAGATCAACTCCAAGCAGTTGGCGGCGGATTACAACAAGAGCAAGGCCGCCAACATGCCCAACCTGACGCCGGAGCAGATGGTCGAGCGCTTTTTCGTGAAGAACGCGAAGGTGCACCTGAACTCTGGCACCGGCTACGGAACCGGTGGCGCCAACCACATGCGCATGAACATCGGCACGTCACGCAAGCTGGTGGAGACGGCGCTCAACAACATGGCGAGCGCCTGCAAGAGCGCGAGCATGAACACCAACCTGTTCTAGCGGCCAGAAAGGGCCCTCCGGGGCCCTTTCTGGTCCCGGCCGGTCCTTTCTGGTAAACTCGCAGCCTGCCCGTAAGCCGGCGTAGCTCAGTTGGTAGAGCAGCTGATTCGTAATCAGCAGGTCGTCCGTTCAAACCGGATCGCCGGCTCCAAATTCCCTAGGTAAATCACGCGTTTCGCCATGCGGCCCGCTTTGGCGCATTCTCCCGTCTAACACCCGTCTAACAACCTGAACGATTGGCTCTCGCACGGTGACCCTAGCTCTGCTAATCTGCGCGAAATAAGTCCCATGCTCTGGGTAATCGGCGGAATCGCCGTCCTATGGTTCGCGGTCGCGTCGGCCGGGTTTCGGCGACTGTTGCTGATTTTGGCAGGGCTCGCCGCCGTCGGGCTCGGATTGTTGTTTGCGTGGCTTCAATACGAAAGCTACGCCCGCCGCAAAGAAGACGAGGCTGCCAAGTTAAGG
>SXGR01013918.1_pt1 | contig 32121 bp, 21 predicted proteins | sample 3174711 | NCBI WGS metagenome assembly SXGR01 (sample SAMN11356860, study PRJNA531348) | freshwater metagenome | isolation source: freshwater sample F1-60 | place: China: Fuxian Lake, Yuxi | collected 2017-12-25 | reverse complement strand
CTCAATTCCCTCCCGCGCCAAAGCGCTCAACAGCCCCTTTTTCCCGTAAAAACCCTCTGCCCGCTCCAGCAACTCCCTATCAGAAAGCTCACGCGCTTCCGGCACCCGGAGTAGCAAATGAAAGTGATTGGCCATCATGCAGTAGGTGATCACCTCCAACCCGCAGAACGCCGACAGCGACATCAGAATCTCAGACATCTTCTCCCGACACGCCTCATTCAAAAGCTTCTCCCCACCCACAGTCCTCGAAATGCAGTGGTAAACCGCACTGCTCCCCTCCTGCCCCTTGATCCGCGCCAACCTCATCCCCAAAAACTAAACACATCCTCCTCCACGTCAATAACTTTGAACCTGTCACTTTATTTAAATCGTGACACTTTCTGTAGGAGTGGCGGAGAGTTGTTTTCACTCTTATGGCCGATGCGAAAGAAAATCCGCTGATGGAAAAGATCGTCAGCTTGTGCAAACGACGGGGGTTCATTTTCCAGTCGTCGGAAATCTATGGGGGCATTAACGGTTTCTGGGACTTCGGGCCGCTCGGAGCGGAGTTGAAGCGGAATGTTAAGGAGCTCTGGTGGACGTCTATGACTCGCCTCCGGGACGATGTGGTGGGGCTTGAGGCGTCTATCATCATGTCTCCTCAAATCTGGAAGGCCTCCGGGCATGTGGATACTTTCAGTGATCCAATGTGCGATTGTCTGCTGACGAAAAAACGCTTCCGGGCGGATCAAATCGAGCCGCAGTCCGGTCAGGTTTTTCACTTCTCAGGAGCTAAGGATTCCTCTTCTGGAAAGGAAAGTATCGAGCCGTTTTCAGTGCTCCTCCTTGCTGGGAAACCCCCGGAAAGCGCGAGAAATGTGGCTTCTCTATTCTACGCTTCGCGAGGGATCCATCAGGCAGCGCTGATGGGGGAGCGAACGGAAAAAGCGGAAAAATCGACGCGCTTCAATCCGGAGAATGGAGCGCAGCTAACGGATCCTCGGCCGTTCAACTTGATGCTTCAGACCTACGTGGGCCCCATCCAGTCGGAGGAAAATATCGCGTACCTTCGCCCTGAAACAGCTCAGGCCATCTTTGCTCAGTTCAAAAATGTTCACGAGACCTCACGGCAGAAGGTTCCGTTTGGTATCGGCCAGATGGGCAAGGCGTTCCGAAATGAGGTGACTCCTCGTAACTTCATTTTTCGTTCAAGGGAGTTTGAACAAATGGAGCTGGAGTTCTTTATCAAGCCCGATGAGGTGACCGAGGCGATCCATGGAAGCGTGGCGACGGTGGAGAAAACAGGCCATCCCGGCGAACCTCAGCCGAATTGGGGCTGGCAGGCTTGGCACCGGTACTGGGTGGAGGAACGGGTCCGCTTTTATGAGGGAATCGGACTGTCACGGGTAACTCTAGGCTTCCACCACCAGACTCCAGATGAGTTGGCTCACTATGCTCGCGCTTGCACGGACATCCTGTACAAGTTCCCGTTCAGCAAGCGCGATGAATCAGGCGAGGTGAAGGGCGATGAGTTGGAGGGGATCGCTGCCCGAAGCGATTTCGATTTGAGCCAACATGAACGGCACTCCGGAAAGTTGATGGGGGTATTCGATGAGGAACTGCGCACGGCTTGGGGGAAGCTAACTCCAGAAAAACAGACCGATATATCGGCTCGGTATTTCTCTGCCCGCCTCAAGTACATGACGAAGTCAGGCGTGTCTCAGGAACGCGCTGAGCTGGAGGCGAAGGAGGACGCGGAGGGACTAGCCAAGGGACAGTACATTCCCCACGTCATCGAGCCTTCGGCAGGCGTCGACCGACTCATTCTGGCTCTGATCTCCAACGCTTTCCAGGAGACGACTTCAACCGACGAGAAGGGTAAGATCGAGACACGCACGGTCATGAAATTCCACCCTCGGGTGGCTCCAGTGAAGGTGGGTGTCTTCCCTCTTTTGAAGAACAAGCCGGAACTCGTAGCCAAGGCCCGGGAGGTCTTCCAGTTGCTACGGGGACAGATGATGGCTTTCTACGACGACAGTGGCGCGATCGGTCGACGCTACGCCCGCCAAGACGAGGCTGGAACGCCCTATTGCATCACCATCGATTTCGACACGCTGGGAGAAAAACCCGAATTGCTCAACACGGTCACCCTGCGTCATCGCGATGACGGTAAGCAGGAACGTATCCCGATCGCTGATCTTCAGGGTTGGCTGTTGGCTCGGGTGAAATAACTCGCCTCTTTCACCAAGAAACTTCCGCCGCCGCTTGTCTTCCGATGAGCGGCGGTGATTCTTCAACGCCATGAAACTTCGAACTTCCAGCTGGGCTCTGGCTTCAGTCTTGGTACTGGCTGTTTGCGGATGTTCTTCGTTTGAATCTCGCTGGAGCGCCGCTCCTGCCGTGTCAACCGACGGGGTGTCCGGTCGCTGGGTCGGCACCTGGCAGAACACCAACAACGCCCACGGTGGACCGCTGCAGACCGTTCTGATCTCCCGAGGAACCAATACGTTTGCAGCCTATTTTCACGCGGGATGGGGCAAGCATTCCGGAACTTTCAAAACCCCTATTCAGGGGGAACACGAGGGGGAATCCTTTCGATTCCAAGGTTCTAAGTGGATCTTGGGGTTAAAAATCAATACGGCCGGAACCATCCGATCTGATGAGTTCAACGCGACCTACGAAAGCCGTTTTGACAGTGGTACTTTCACATTGAAGCGACCCTCACAGTGATGTCATCGACGGTGTGAAAACTGGGGTAAGCTGGTTCCTAGCTACTTTGAGTGGGCAGCACGCGCTTCCAAGATGGGGTAGCGGCTTGGAGGTTTCGTACCCCGACCGGGATTGATCCCAGAGATCGACAGCAATTGCCCCGGTGGTCGTGAGAAGGGGCAAGGTTGCGTCAAGGAGTTGAGAAACCGCATAAAACCCAAGTTTTCCGGGGTTACGTATAGAAAGTGCGGAGACTTCTCATCGCAGGCGAGGTCGTCGTTCCCACATTCCAAACTTCTGGTCATGCAGGCCTTCAAGGCAATGGGAACTCCCGGTTGCTGGGAGCCACTGGCCGTCGGGGACAACCGAACTCGACGGTCAACTCACTGAAAACAGCGAGCCCCCCAAAAAACATCCCGGTACAACCGTGGATTTCAAACCGACCACTTCCCGCGGCATCTGGAACGTCGCTGACACATTGAGGCTCCCCAACGTCTCGAACACACCACTTTCGGGCTTTATTCCGAGGTGAAATAAAAATGGCGGTGGTACCAATAGTGGCCCGCTTAGGAGACACAACCAGCACCACCGCCTGAAAGAAACCCCACCATGGCCGTTAGAGACGGGCCCCTTCTACCGAAGGAACCAGGTGGGAGCAGCGGGTGCTTCGCCGCCTTCCTGTTAGGGAGGCATGGCATTGTAGCACTTAAAACCGCTTTGATGCTCCCGTATGAAGGATTAGGTCGAGGGACACTGTCTCGATACACGCACCGGGCAGGGAAAACCGAAAAGATCAAAAATCCGCCCCTTAAATCGTCCGAAATCTAGGGTCATGCAAGCGGTTTTCTAAGCTTTTTTACCACCAAGACTGCGGGACCTTCGCTGGGACTATTTGGAACTCTTGACCGGGAATGCGTGGAGTTAAGCAGTTAGCACACGGTCCACACCGGGAGCGCTCAATGGCGTCCGCGTCGTGCCCCCTCCAACGCGCAGTAAAAAGCATTCAGATCCTCCAGGCCCACCAATTCGATGAAGCTTCTCTAGACCTCAGCAACGTTCCGGAATTCACGGGAAGTGGCCGGTTTGAAATCCTCGGTTTCGCCGGATCCTCGGATCGGTTTTCTTTCCGGATGAGCGCCAGCGTTTCTTTCTTCTTCCAGATGATGCCGAATGTGACCAGGGCCCACCAGAGTTGATCAGAATTCGTTGGGGCAACCGACAAGCTCAGGCCGGATGGATGATTCGTTGAGTTTCTGGGCTCAGTGGTTTTCACACCGTCACTGAAATCTAAGCGAGGATCGGCTGGATCACCTTGCCATGAACGTCGGTGAGTCGGTAATCACGCCCCTGGAAGCGGAAGGTCAACCGCTCGTGGTGAATGCCCAACTGATGGAGCGCTGTGGCTTGAAGATCGTGAACGTGCACCGGATCTTCGACGATGTTGTAGCCGAACTCGTCAGTGCGCCCGTGGCTCACTCCTCCTCGAATGCCACCGCCCGCCATCCAGACCGAGAAACACCTCGGGTGGTGGTCGCGCCCGTAGTCCGTCGCCGTGAGCTTTCCTTGCGAATAATTGGTGCGCCCAAACTCGCCGCCCCAAATGACCAGGGTGTCGTCCAGCATGCCCCGCTGCTTGAGATCGGTAATCAACGCGTAGGACGCGCGGTCCACATCGGCGCACTGGCGACGAATGCCCCCCCGGCAGGCCGCCATGCTGATCCCACCCCGGATGGTAGAGCTGAATGAACCGCACGTCCCGCTCGGCCAAACGCCGCGCCAACAGGCAGTTCGCCGCGAAGGTGCCGGGGTTCTTCGCCTCCGGTCCGTACAATTCAAAAACACTCTCCGGCTCGCCAGACAGGTTCATCACATCAGGCACGCTGGTCTGCATGCGATAGGCCATCTCGTACTGGGCTACCCGGGCATTGATTTCAGGATCTCCCAGATCACGGAACTGCAAATGCTCCATCTCGGCCCAACGATCCAGAAGGCGTCGGCGGCTCTCTCCGGAAACCCCATCCGGGTTCTGAAGATAAAGCACCGGGTCTTTGCCGGATCGAAATAACACCCCCTGATGCTGGCTCGGCAGAAATCCATTGCCCCAAAGGCGCGAGTACAACGGTTGGTCGATGCGGTCCTTGGAAATGAGAACTACGAAGGCGGGAAGGTTCTGATTGGCCGAACCCAACCCGTAGCTCATCCACGAGCCAAAGCTGGGCCGACCGGCAATCTGAGACCCGGTCTGGAAGAAGGTGATGGCCGGGTCGTGGTTGATGGCCTCGGTGTGCAGCGAGCGGATGACGCACAGGTCATCGGCCACCTTGGCCGTCCAGGGCAGCAACTCGCTCATCCATGTTCCACCCTGGCCGTGACGGGCGAATTTAAAGACCGACCCCGCCATCGGCAGCGTCGCCTGCTGGGCCGACATCCCGGTCAGTCGCTGCCCCATCCGCACACTGGCCGGCAAATCCTCTCCGGTTCGTTTTACCAACTCGGGCTTGTAGTCGAAGGTCTCCAGTTGCGACGGACCGCCGCTCATGAAGAGGTAGATAACGCGCTTGGCCTTGGGAGCGATGTGGCCGGCCGGCAGGATGCCAGAAAACGGACCAGGAGCCCCAGCTCGAGCATCGCCCGCCATCAGGTCACTCAGAGCCATACCTCCAAGGCCGAGACCAAAGCGGCCGAAGAAGTCCCGGCGGTTCATGCGGAAATCAACTTGGGAACAGTTCACAGAAATTCAGGTTCAGAACGGGTGGAGTGGTGTTTCCGGGTCATCAGCGCCTCAGGACTGTCTCGTCATGGTTGAAGAGGAGTTGAGCCAGTACGGTGGCTGCAGCCAACTGAGCCGGCGGGTACTCTCCTGGTACCGGCTTCTCCCCGACCTTCAGAAGTCGTTCGGCCGCAGCGATGTCGTTCTGAAAATGGGCCACCTGTTCCTCGAGCAGGCGCCTCATGATCGATACCTCGTCCTTGGTGGGCCTGCGGCCGGTCACCAGGGCAAAGGCATAGCGCACTTGCTGGTCCGCTCCCACGCCGCCTTCGCGAAGCATCCTGCCGGCCACATGACGCGAGGCTTCAACCATCTGTGGATCGTTCAACAGCACCAACGCCTGCAGCGGTGTGCTCGTGGCTTGCCGCCGGACGACGCAGTAGCTGCGGTCGGCTGCATCCATCGTCATCATGGAAGGTGGGGGCACGGTCCGTTTCCAATAGGTGTAGAGGCTGCGCCGGTAGAGATCGTCGCCCTTGCCCAACTGATAGTGACCGCCACCCATGGTCATCTCCCAGAGACCGTCCGGATGATACGGCTTCACGCTCGGTCCACCCACCTTGTCGACCATCAAGCCGCTCGCGAAGAGTGCCTGATCGCGCAGCATTTCCGCTGAAAGACGACGAACAGGCCCACGGGCCAACCATCGATTGTCGGGGTCCTCAGCCCTTTCCTTGGGCTTCACATTCGAGGTCTGACGGTAGGTGTCGGAGGTGACGATGAGTCGTTGAAGATCTTGAAGATTCCACGGGCGGAGCCCCAGTGACTCATTGCCGCGCACAAAGCTCACCGCCAGCCAGTCCAGCAAATCCCGGTGTGTCGGAGCTGCCCCTTGCAGACCAAAATTGTCGGAGGTCTCCACCAAGCCCCTGCCGAAGAACTGCTGCCAAACCCGGTTGACTGTGACGCGCCCCATCAGTGGGTGCGACGGATCCAACAACCACTGGGTGAGGCCCAATCGATTGCGGGGGGCACCCGCGGGCAGTCGTCCCATCGCCGCCGGAGTTTCCATTGTTACTGAGTCCCCCAGTTGATCGTAGGCACCTCGCCGCAAAACATAGGCCGGCTTGGGAGTCGCCATTTCCTCCATGACCATGATGTCGGGAATTGAGGTCACCAACGCATTCTGCTCCCGTCGCAGTTTCAGGAGCGCTTCGACCGCCTCGCGATGGGGCGGATGCTGGGTCAGAAGGAAATGCTCGAATTGAGAACCCTCATCGGTAGGTGATTCACTCCCGGCCAACACGGCCACTTCCACGGGCGAGAGCGTTCGATCAAACACCTGAAGTTCATCGACCTGTCCCTGTTTGAAACCGAAGTCCCTCATGCGCTGGCCGATGGTCAGGTTGGGCTGTCCATACGTGATGTCCTTCCACAAGTTGTCCCGAACCACCTCCACCTCGGCGCGCTTTCCATCGAGGTACACCTTCAGGCCCGAAGCCCGGCTCGATCCATCATAAGCAAAGGCCACATGGGTCCAGCCACCGACGGGAGCAACCTGCCGGGTGCGAACCTTCAGCGCGTTGCCCGGCCACATGTGATGCAAACCCACTGCGACCCGACCGTCTTCCATTAAGATCTCGTAGCCACGACTACCGGCATCCATCCAGGCCGAACTATGATGAATCACCGTCTGGCGAGGCACATGCATGGCCGGGCGAACCCACAAGGCCATCGAGAACGGGTCGGCCCTCGAAAAGTGACCAATCCCCGGCATGGAAACGCCGTTTTCGCCACTCAGGAGCAGCGCCTTTCCGAAACGTCCCTCGACAGATTGGGGACCCTCGAAGAGCTGCGCCCGATGCGTTCCCACCGAGCTTGGAAAGGCATTGGAAACCATTCCGTCGAAGGAGAACTGAGCCACGGCCCCGGAGACTTTCGGAGGCTTGGTCCCCTCTTTGGAACGCCATTCCGCAAAGGAGGGTCGGGAGGCCTCGGTCAACTGCTTTAGGCTCCCTTCCCCGGCTTGAATCCGGGCATTCATGCCCTTGAGCTTGGTCTCCTGGTCGGGCGTGCTCAACAGCAGTGTCGGTACCGGCATGATGTCGCCGAAATACACGCTTTGACCCGACTCATCGATGTTCTGGAAAAACGCAAAGAACTGATAAAATTCCTTCTGCGAAATGGGGTCGAACTTGTGGTCGTGGCATCGGGAACACTCGAAGGTCATTCCCAAAAAGGCGGTCCCGAAGGTATTCACACGATCCACGTTGTATGCCACGCGATACTCCTCCTCGACGATGCCGCCTTCTTCATTTTGCAGATGCAGTCGATTGAAGGTGGTGGCTAGGCGCTGATCTTGGGTGGCGTTGGGCAAAAGATCTCCCGCCATTTGCCACTGCACGAATCGATCAAAGGGCATATGCCGATTGAAGGCCCCGATTACCCAATCCCGCCAGGGCCAGACAGGCCGGTAGCGATCAGACTGGAATCCGTGGGTGTCAGCAAACCGGGCCAGGTCAAGCCAGTCGGTGGCCATGCGTTCCCCATAGCGCGGGGAACCCATGAGACGTTGAACCTCTTGAAGGTAATGCGCATCGGTCGATCTGCCCTCGAAGGCAACGATCTCCTGAGGAGTCGGGGGCAGACCGGTCAAATCCAGAGACAAACGACGCATTAGTCGGCCGGGATCGGCCGGTGGCGCCAGGCGCTTTCCGGAACCCAATTGAGCCAGCACGAAGGCGTCAATCGGATTGCCGCTCTTCCAGTTTCGTGGCTTGGGCACCGTCGGTAACGCAGGCGGTACAAAGGCCCAATGCTGTCCCCAGCGACTCCCCGTTTGAATCCATCGCTTGAGCAAGCGGACCTGATCGGCACTGGGTTTCTTGCCAGTCTCCGGCGGGGGCATGACCACGTCAGGATCGGTGCTACTCAGGCGTCGGATGAGTTCACTCTGCTCGGCCTTGCCCGGCACGATGGCCATCTTGCCGCTCTTGCCCGCGCCGAGAGCGCCCTCTTGCAAGTCCAGCCGAAGCCCACCCTTACGGCCGGTCGTTGAGGGTCCGTGGCATTGGTAACAGTTTTCGGAAAGGATGGGTTGGATGTCCCGGGCGAAATCGATCTCCGCCGCACCGACCAAGCCTCCGAGTAAAAGGCTTGCGATGACCCAGCGCTGCAGCAATCGGATGGAGGCCATGGAGATCAAAACGAAGAGTGTGGAGTCCTCTTCAAATCAGGCGATGGGAATCTGTAGGCGACCGGGCTGAAGGCGGGACGATTTTTGAAAAGAAAACGGGGGCAACGGCCACAGCCATCACCCCCGTCCTGAGAATTTTATGAGTTCTACTGAACCCGAATTACTGGGCGAACGCCTTGTGCTTCGGATTACCTCCGGATTGGAGGTAGCCGATCAGATCGAGCAACTCGTCCTGATTGAGCGGATTGATCATGCCTGCAGGCATGAGCGACACGGGGTAAGGCTTGCGGCTCTTAACCTGATTGAGCGCCACCGCGGTGAACTCCTCCGGATTACGGGGATCGGCCGTCACCACCAACTTGCCATTCTCTACATATGCGCGTCCCACCAGCGAGGAACCATCAGCCAACTGGACCTCTTCGGAACCGTACTGGTCGGAAATGACCTTGGAGGGTTCAACGATGTTCTCGAGCAAGTCCCGCAAGGTGTAGCGGGAGGCGACACCCGACAAATCAGGGCCCACGCCACCGCCAGCCCCGTCAAAACGGTGACAGGCCGCGCATCCGACCGAGTTGTACATGGCCTTGCCGTTCTCAAAGCTACGACCCTTGATTCCACCCGAAGCCAGCGCCAATCCCTGCTCGACGGTGTAGGCCTTGCCCGGGCCCTTCGGTGCAGCATAAGTCGGATCACCCCCGCTCGCACGACGGGTGGAGAGTTCTTCGTAAGACTTCCGCTCCGTGGCGTCGGCGACGGTCGACAAGGAGTCCTTACGGATGTTCTCGATGAAGCCACGGAAACTGTTGCCGCCCTGCCAAGGGGCCGTACGCGGGAACCAGCTGAAGAACGACTTCCGGAGCGCCGGAGTCCAACCCACCTTGGCTTCGCGCAGAATATAGGCATAAGCAATTTGCTCCTGGTTCGGACGACTGGTAGCCGCCTGCGCGAACGCAGTGGCATAACCGCGGTTGCGATCCAGCAGGGCATCGCTGGCGTAGCGCAGGTCGGAGTCGTTGGCGGTGAGCATCAGCGGCACACTCTTAGCCACGACTGTCGGTGAGCCGAGGCGGACCAAGGCTCCGACGAGTTCGCGGTTGAGAGAGCGACTGGCGGACGGATACAGGGCATCCAGACGCTTGTGGGTTGCCTGATAGGTCTCACCCTGCGGATTGCCCTGTCGGATGAGCGCGAGTTGATAGGCGCGAACTACGGCCAGCTTGGTGGCTTCATCCATCTTGCTCAGATCGAGCTTGTTGAGGAAAGCGAGCAACCGGTCGCGGTGCTCAGGCGTGCCTATGCGGGCCAGAGCCACAGCACCCTCGATCGAAGCCCAAGGACGGGTCTCGGAGAAGACTCGGTCGGCCCATTCGGCCACCGGGCGACGCTCGATCGCCACGCGGGCGGCGAACCGGACGAAGCGGTCCTCATGTCCAAGGGCCTTCCACGCCTTGGCCACAGCCTCGGAGCCTGTGCCTTCCAGATGGAGCTGTTCGAGTTCGCGACGCAGCTTAGCCGCGGCACTCAGTTTCGGAGCCGGGGCCGGAGCGGTGCTGTCCTTGCCCACATAAGTCACCCGATAGACGGCCGACTCGGTACCGCGACCGCCGATGGCGAAGTACATCGCGCCATCCTTGGGATGGATCACCACATCGGTCAGCGGCAACGGACGGCCACTGACGAATTCCTCCTTCACAGCCTTGTAGCCCGCGCCCTCCGGAGTGAGGTGGATGGCGTACATGGTGCCGTAGGTCCAGTCGTTGGCGAAAATAGCGTTCTGGTAGCGCGCCGGGAACTTGGCTCCCTGACCCGAGGTCACACCGGTGGGCGAGCCAGGGCCGATGTCGACGAGCGCCGGGAGGCTGTCGGGATAGTAGGTGGGCCACTTGCCGGCACCGGAACGCCAACCCATGTCGCTGCCGCTGGTGGCCATCGAGACGCGTGTAGGGCGGTACCAGGGGCTACCGGCATCCCACTCCATGTCGGAGTCGTAGGTGAACAAGTCGCCCACGGCGTTGAAAGCGATGTCGTACTCGTTGCGGTATCCGTAGCTAATCAACTCGAAGGTTTTGCCATCCGGATCGGTTTTGCAGATGTAGCCGCCCGGCGCGAGAATGCCGCGGGCATGGCCATTGGCGTCCCAAAGACGGGTGACAACCTGATCTTCATCCCAGGCGCGCGCCGCACGGGACAACTCCATGTGCTCGGGCAACTTCGTGTGGTTGCCACAGGCGACGTAGAGGGATTTGCCATCGGGCGACAGGACGATGCCGTGCGGTCCGTGCTCACCACCGCCGTCGATGCGACGGAGCATCTTCTCCTCGTCGTACTGGTCATCGCCGTCGGTGTCGCGCAAGCGCCAGAGGCCCTGACGCCCTCCCTGCTCATTGACCATCACGTAGAGGCTGCCAAAGGCGTGCAACAAACCGTGCGCGCCGCCGACGGCATTCTTGAGCTTCTCGATGGTCGCCGGAGCGGAAGAACCGGGCGCCGCCAACGTCAGACGGTACAAACCACCCCCTTGGTCGCAGGCAACCAGGCGGCCCTTGGGATCCACCGTCATGCTCACCCAAGATCCCTGCTGGGACTTGGGCACAGCGTAAATTAATTCAGACCGGAATCCGGGCAGAACTTGAATCGCGTCGGGTGCGATGACCGGGGGCACGGCCGGCTTACCCGGAGCGGCTGCGCCTGCCAGAGCATCACCCCAGGGCTGGCTGCCGTACTTGGCGAGCACCTTGGCTGGCTTCCAGTCAGACTTGCCGGGCAAGGAGGCCTCCCAGGAGCCATCGCTCTCGATGACGGTTTGCTTGCCGTCGTTGTCCTTGAGGGTCAGGCGGGCCACGAAACCGGCGACATCCCCCTCGTTCTTGCACTCGGCGCGCAGTTCATGACGGCCCGCCTTCAGCTTGCGGGTCAGGTTGACCTTGGAGGGCTCGCTCCAATCCGGGTTCGTGACGACCAGTTCACCATCCAGAAACACCTTCGCACCATTATCGCAGGTAATTAGCAGCACTGCTTCCTTGAGTGGACCGGCCACCTCGAAGGATTTGCGGAGGTTCGCCGCGGACTTGCTGTTGGGGCCATCCGCCCAGATCCAGGAGGTTTCGGCGTGGATGGGCACGGAGGCGAGGGCCAATCCGGCCACCAGAGAACGCCACGAGAAAGAACGTGGTCGGGTGAAGTGCATATCCCAATCAACATCAAGCTTCGAAGGCGTTCAAGCTCTGGTCCCAACAACTGCAAAAAAAACGTCGGATAATACCCAGAACCAGAAAGGCTTTACGGGATCCGCGGGTGATAGCGGGCCACCTGCTGCCCCTGCATCCATCCACCCCGACCCTCGGCATCCACCACTCGGACCCACTCGTTGCGGGACTGTTCGACCCGAACCTCGGTGCCATCGGGAAAGTTGACTGCGATGTCAGATTCGTCCAAGGGACCGAACCGGGCGGCCCCTTCTTTGCCGGCGACGGCCGCATTAGGACCGCGATAAATCAAGACCCAATCGCTCACCCAAGCCATCAGGACAAGGGCGGCGGCGGCACCCAGCACCCGACGGACGCCGGAGCCCGAGTCGGCCAATCCGGGCCGGATTCCGACCAGGATTTGCCACCCACTCCACGCCCACACCAAAAAGACGGCACTCACCGCCCATTCGTCGAGGGTCAACCACCCCAACCACCCTCTCCAAAACGCAACCTCGGGCTGCCCCAGACGGCGGCGGATCAAATCCAAGTTATGGCGCAGCGCCGGATCCCGCGGGGTAATCCATTCTGCCTGCCGCCAGGCCGCCAGAGCCCTCCCTAGTTCGCCTTGTCGGAACCGGGCATTGCCTAGGTTGTAGAGTACCCCCACGCCGCCGGGAGCGCCCCGAAGAGCCCGCTCGAATCCGGCGACAGCCTCCTCTTGGTTGCCTTGTTCGTAAGCCTTGCGGGCCTGGTCAAAGTCGGAGGCTGCCCAAACCGAACCCATGAGAAGGGTCGACAGGATCCACCTCAGAACCACATCCCAAACTCGGTTCCAGGGTTGAATTCGGCTCATCGGATACCTCCTTCCAAGGCTTGCAGTGCCTCCAAGGTTGCGTCGGCCTGTGCTCGCAACTGGGTCAACTCGGCCGACTCGGCGGCCGGGGAAAACTTGGCGGCATCGACCGCGGCGAAAAGCCCTCGCAAGGTCTCGGCGGACTCAGCCTTCAGTCCCTTCGGCACCAACGCCTCATCGATGACCTGGGCCGTGATCGCATCGCCGGAGGGCAACCCCAAGATCAACGCGCACCGAACCCGCAGCAGCGCATCCAATGCGGCGAAGAACTCCTCGGACCGCCCACCTTGGGCCGCGGCCCGCATCGCAGCCTGCTGGGATCGGACCGCCTCCCGCATCCGAGAAGCCTGAGTCGGTTGAAGGCGACGCTGCTGAATCTCGCGCCAGCGACGCCACCCCTCCAGAGACCCCAGTCCAAGGAGCGGCAATACGGCGAGGATCAACCAAAGCGGCTGCCGGACCCATGGAAGCTCGGCCGGGACTCGTCGCCCGCCCCGCAAGGACAGCGACATCAACTCTTCGCGACGATCCGGGAATCGAGAAGTCGGAGCCACGGAGACCGCAGGCGGAGTTGGAGTCGGAGCACTCGTTCCCGATTCAGGCCGAACCGACACCGCGATGGGCCGGGGCGTCACCGTGGAATAGCGCCCCGTGTCGGGATCGAAGAACGAATAAGGTTCAAAGGTCAGGGCCTTGATCGACGGGGACTCGAGAATGACCATCGACTCGAAGGTCTTGGTTCCGGCCAGCCCCAGCGCATCTTCCGAAGTGAAGCCATTGGTACCCGGGTAGGTCTTGAGTCCGTCAGTCAGAGACAATTGAGGTGACTGAACCGAATTGAAGCTACCGCGCCCATACACCGACCACTTCACCGTAATGGCCTCCCCTGCGGCGACGTTGGTCCGCGAAACGGAGGTTCGCACCGAGAATCGACCAATTGCCCCGGAGAACCCCGCCGGACGTCCTTCAACCGGCAGGGGCTTGACCCGAATTTGTCGCGCCGGTGCCTCGGCTGTCCCTTTCTCCAGTTCAGCGCCGCCGCCAAAAAAATCATCAATCAAACTGCGCGGGCGGCGTCCGCGGTTGACCTCCAAGACATACTCCTGCGTGGCCGGCCCGAGTGACAACAGCCCTTCCTTGGTGGGCGTGGCTGTTTGTCGATAACTCAGAACGATGTAGGCCTGACCATCCCGGATAGTTTGCGTGTTGGACGGCGGAACCTCCTGACCGGTCACGAATCCGTCGAAACTCATCTTCGGCGGGGCGATCTGGTTGAGGTTCACCGACGAATAGAGCTGCAAGTCATAAGGAAGCGTTTCGCCCACGTAGCATTCGTCGCGTGGAGTCACGAGCTTCAGCGAGACTCGCTCACCTTTGGCCTCCTTGGGGGTGATCCGGCAGCTCACCGACGGCGTCTGAAAGGCTCCACCCCGAGTGGTCACCGCAAGCGAAGGCATGGTCAACTCGCCTTGCCCACGAGTTTGCAATTGAAATTGGAAGACCACCTGGAACGACGAAACCCCATTGATGATTTGGGGCATTTGACGCGGTCCCAGATATTGAATGGCCTGAACCAACGGAAGACTGGGCAACTTCGGCACCTCAGTGGGTTGTTCGCCCTCGAGCGTGACATTGAAGCGAACGGTCTCTCCAGACTCGACGATGCCTCGATCAAACGAAGCCGTCACCGAGGCGGCCGTCACTCGCAGGAGGATTAGCAGACCCACCCCGAAGCATCGGGCCCAGAAACTCAATTTCACCATGCCTTCCTCCTGGCCGACTTGCCGTTGCCTTCACCCATCTCGCTGGATCCTCGCCGCTTGAAAATGAGGGCTTTCTCGGATCCTTTCTGGCCATCCAGAACCTTCTCGGCCTCTCGGATCGTCATTAATTCCCCCTGTCGGGCATCTTTGTCGGGTTCCCCGGGTTCGGCCCCTTCGCCCCCTTCTCCACGACGATCCCCGGACGCCTGTCCCGGCTTAGCCCCGGCGGCCGAAGGCTTGCCCTGGCGGCCCTCTCCGGGTTTCTTGCCGGCCTGTTCGCCTTGTTGACCCTGAGATTGAGCCCCCTCCTGCGGATCAGGTTTCTGCCCTTGTCCGGCTGCTGGATCCTGATTCTTATCCTGGGACGGCTGCTGTTGTTTAGAGGGATCTCCCGGAGGAGAATTGGGGTCCTTTTTTGAATCCTTGCCCTTTTTTTGTCCGTCCTTTTGCTCGTCCTTTTGTCCCGACTGAGAATCTTGGGAATCCGAAGAGGATCCGTCCTTGGAATCCTGCTTCTGATCTTTTTTGTCCTGCTTGTCCTGCTCGTTGGGATCGTTCTTCTTGCCCCCTTCCTGCTGGGGCGGCGGCTGAGGCATGGTCTGAATGGCTTGCTGGACGGCCTTATAATTGGCCTGTGCCGACGGGTCCCCGGGGTTGAGCTTGAGAGCGGCGGTGTAACTCGAGAGCGCCTGCTGCCATTGTTCGCGCTTCTTATCCGGATCTTGCTCGGCCTCACCCGTGCGGTAGCGGGCATTTCCCAAATTGTACCAGCCCTGCTGTTGCAACTCGAGGTCGGGCGAACGAAGCACCTGCTCGAACAGCCCTGCTGCCCCAGCAAAATCATCCATGCGATAGGCGGCCGCGCCTGCATTGAAGCGAAGGCGGAAATCCTCGGGCTTTTCCTGGGCAAGACGTTCGTACTCTTGCCGGGAAGTGGCAAAATCGCCCTTTCGGTAGCGCTCCAGCGCGTCATCCGACTCCGCCCGGACCGTCATGGGCAGGCCGACCAGCAGGAAGGCCACGGCTGCTGCGGCCCCCGCCTGAATCACCGATCCCTGCGGTAGACGACCCGCCGCCTTTGAAGCTCCCGGCAGTAATAACTCGAACAACAGCAGCACAATCCCTAGACCCAGCGGCCACTGGAATCGTTCAATCCGCGAGCGAACGGTGGTCGACGAGAAGCGCACGGCCTCCAGCGGCGCGATGCCGCGTTCGTACAGCGTGGCCATGGTCCGGGACGACTGCAGGGGCAAATAAAACCCTTGGGCCGCCTCGGACAAGCGTTGCAGCAGCGGTTCATTCAGCAGGGATTTGACCGGATTCCCATCCTCATCCTTGATGAAAATCGCATTCCCATAAGGGTCGCTCGTCTTGAGCAGCTCACCCCGCGGGGTGCCGACGCCCACCGTGAAAAGATGGATTCCAGCCACGGACAAACGCCGGGCCGCCGCCTCAGCCAAGTCTTCGTGGTCTTCACCGTCGGTGATCAGGATCACCGCCTTGCGGGTGCCAGAATCAGTACTGAAGGCCTGAACCGCCTCGTCGAGGGCGGCTGCCAGCGCCGTGCCCTGTTCTGGAATGCTGTCGGTGTCGAGAGCGGCCACGTTCTGACGGAAGGCTTCGCTGTCTAGGGCCAGCGGGCACTGGAGGAAGGCCGATCCAGCAAAGGCCACCAAACCGATGCGGTCCGAGGTCGCCACTGACAGCAGGTCGTAGCACGCGAGCTTGGCCCGGGCCAGACGACTCGGAGCCGCATCCGTTGCCATCATTGACCGCGACACGTCCACGCAAACCACGATGTCCCGACCCGTCGCCTGCGCCATCGCTTCGCCGTAACCCCACAGCGGACGCCCAAGCGCGAACAACACGCTCACCAAACCCGAGGCCCACACGACGGCCTTGACCTGTTGGCGGCGGCGGGAAAGGCCCACGGTCAGCTCATCCATTAACTTGGAACGAATAAACAGGCGCAATGCCGACTGCCGGCGACGCCAAGCCCAGGCAAGGAAAAGGCCCACGAGCGGCGTGAGCACCGCTGCCAACTGCGTCCACTGGGGTTCTGCAAAATCCATTCGATGTTCGCTAGGTCTGTCCAATCAAGGAAGTCGCCGCCAGACCGTGTTGCCGACAATTAACTCCAAGAGCAGCAGGGCTACCCCCGGCGCAACGCACCACACCATCCACTCGGCGTAGAGCACGTTCTGGTGGGTCTCGACCTCCGTCTTCTCCAGTCGGTCGATCTCCTCGTAAATTGAGCGCAACGTCTTGGTGCTGTCCGCTCGAAAATATTTACCTCCGGTCCGCTCCGCAATCCGCGTCAGCGTGTCTTCGTCGATGTCTACCGCTACCTGCCGGTACACCTTGCGACCGAACGCGTCGCGGCCCACCGGCATCGGCGCAGTGCCCCGGATACCCACGCCGATGGTGTACACCTTGACTCCCAGCGATTGGGCCGCCTCGGCGGCCGTGAGCGGCGGGACATTGCCAGCATTGTTCTGCCCGTCGGTGAGCAAGATCACGATCCGGCTCTTGGACTTCAGGTCTCGCAATCGGTTCACCGCGGCGCTCAAGCCTGCGCCAATGGCCGTCCCCTGCTCTCCCAACACCTCCATGCGATCGATGTGCCGGCGCAGGAAGTCGTGATCGAGCGTGGGCGGTGCGGCGATGTAGGCGTGGGAGGAAAATACGGCCAGACCGATCCGGTCGTTCGGGCGGTTCTCGATGAACGCCTTGAGGGTGTCCTTGGCCACGGTGACCCGGTCGACACGCTCCCCCTGCAATTCGAAGTCTTCGCTCAGCATGGACCCCGATAAGTCCAGCGCGACGGCGATGTCGATGCCACTGGCCTTACGGGGAGTCTTGCCCACGGCCCATTGAGGGCGTGCCATACCCACAATCAGTAGTGCCAACCCCAGCCACCGGGCCGCCAAGAGGACTCGACTGGCGAGAGTGCGGTTCATCTGGAGGATGCCCTTCACCAGGGTAAGGCTGGAATAGACAAACACTGCCTCTCGAGCCGTGCGCCGGCGGTACCACTCCAGAAGCGGCAGCGCCACAAGAGCCAAGAACCACCACGGAGACTCAAAACGGAAGTTCATACCCCTCCTTTCCGTTCGGTGGCTTGCTTGCGTGAGGGCAATTCCACACCGGTTTCATCAATGAGGCGCGAGGCCATCTGGTGCAGCCGTTCGCATTCAGTGCGCCCTGGATCGCCCTGGGCGAACTTCACCCAATCGCATTGGGTCAAGAAATCCTCGATCAGCGGTTTGAGCCCCGCATCCAGCGCGGTACTTTGGGGCAGGCTGGCGAGAAACTCCTCCGTGGTCTGGTCGGGAGCCCTCAGACCGAAACGCTCTTCAAGGTACCCCCGAACCACCTCGGAGAGGCGTGTGCAAAAACGCTCGGGCTGCTCCACCCAAGCCCAAGACTCAGACAGACGGGCCCGAGCACGGGCCGCGGCGGACTCCCGAAACTCAGCCTGCTGGCGGGCCCGACGCCGCAAGGCCCACCAGATCAATGCCAACACGGCCAGTACTCCCAGGATTAGCAGCAAACGATAAAACCACGGAGTCCTCGTGAGGATCTCGACCGGGCCACGAATGTCTTGGATGCCCCCCTCAGCAGCCCCGGCCGACCGGGCCGGAAGGGCTTGTCGGACCGAGCCCCCCGGGGACAGTCGGTTGGTGACGGCTCCCGATACCGACAAGGCCGTTACTAGGAGCGCTGGAATGACTGTATCCAAAAACCTCATCGACGCCTCCGTTTTTGCCGTCCCTCAAAGAACGCCACCAGTTCGCTCATGTAGGCATCTTCCGGGGCCCCGTTCGTGGGCGTGAGGATCTTGAGGTGATCGACCCGCGCACCGCGGAAGAGTCGGTCTAATTCCTTCTGAGACTTCTTGGCTCGGGTCTCAAAGGCTTCGCGCCGCCGGACATCCGAGGTGTTGATCTCCACCACCTCGCCCGTCTCAGCATCCTGAAGCAGCAGGCGACCAACATCGGGCAGGGCTTGTTCGCGGGGATCCCCCACCTGGAGCGCGATCACATCGTGCCGGCGTCCCACCTGGTTGAGAATATTCTGAGAGAGGCGACCGAGGGTCTCGGAGTGCAGCACTTTGCGCCTGAGATGGGCCTGCATAGCAGCTCGGCCCGGGTTGGTCTCACCTAGAAAATCGGAGACCACGACCACCACCGCTCGGTGCGGCAAAACCTTGTTCAGAAAATCGAGGGCCCCATTGGTGTTGGTGCCCGTGAACTCCGCTTTGAAGAAGAGAATATCGCGAACGACCCGAAGCACGTGGCGTCGACCCTTGGCCGGCGGAACGAATTTCTCGACCGTCTCGGTGAAGAGCAGCAAGCCCACCTTGTCCTGGTTGCGGATGGCCGAAAAGGCCAGCACCGCAGCCAACTCGGCCATCAGGGCCCGCTTGGACTGCTGGCCTGACCCGAAGCGCCCAGAACCACTGAGGTCCACCACCAGCATCACTGTGAGTTCCCTCTCTTCGCGAAATTTCTTCACGAACGGATGGTTCATCCGCGCGGTGACATTCCAATCGATGGTCCGAACTTCGTCGCCGGGTTGGTATTCACGAACTTCGTCAAAGTCCATCCCTTGCCCTTTGAAGGCCGAGTGGTATTGACCGGCCAAACTTTCAGCGACCAGGCGGCGCGTGCGAATCTCGATCTGCCGGACCTTGCGGAGTAATTCTGGGGAAACCCCGGACTCGGATTCGGCGGCGGGCGCTGAAGACGACGAGAGTGTCTCCGATGCATCGGATCCGGAGATCCGGCGCATCACGCCTTGAATCGATCTAGACCACCACGAACTCATGGCGCCACGCCGCAACAGCCCTCTGTTGGGGATTCAGAAATCTGGGATTGGCAGTGAAAGTCGCCCATAGCGCGGCCAACACGGTAGTCCGCCCCCGGTTCAATCGGCAAGACGCCCGATCAACCGGATTAGATGCAAGATCACGGTATCGATCCGTCACCGAGATTGACCCGGGGGCGGTCCGCCGCGAATCTTACGAAGCTTACGGTGGTGAAAGGGTCGGGGAATACACTTCCCTCCGATGCCTCCAGAGATTCTCTGAACAGCCGCCCTACTCACTCGAGACAATGCTTTCCATCGGTCAATTGAAAATGTCCGTCGCCGGACGGGTCCTGTTCGAAAACGCCTCCCTCCAGGTCAACTACGGGGATCGGGTGGCGTTGGTAGGTCCCAACGGCGCAGGCAAATCCACCCTCTTCTCCATCATATTGGGTCGCCGGACTCCTGATGAAGGGACGGTCGAGCGGGATCCCTGGACGATGATCGGCTTCCTACCTCAGGAGGGCGAAGCCGTGGGTGAGGAAACCGTCCTGGAGGTCGCCACCGGAAGGGCCGGCGAACTGCCCCGCCTCGAAAAACGCCTCAAGGAACTCGAGGCCGCTGGCTCCGTGGACAGCCCAGAGTACATGGAGACCCACGCCAAGTTCGATTCGCTCAACGATCCCCAGGTCGAGGCGAAGGCCAAGAAAATGCTCAAGGGTCTGGGCTACAAGGAAACCGACTTCGATCGCTTCGCCAAAGAAATGAGCGGTGGCTGGGTCATGCGGGCCCACCTAGCGCGTTTGTTGGTCATGGAGCCCGACCTGTTGCTCCTCGACGAGCCGACCAACCACCTCGACTTGCTCTCACTCCTCTGGTTGCAGGAGTACCTGTCTCATTATGCCGGAGCGGTCCTGCTTATTTCCCACGACCGCCAGTTCATGGACGAAATCATCACCCAGGTGCATGAGATCGCCGACCGCAAGCTCATCGGTTATACGGGCAATTATTCGGCTTACCTCCAGCAGCGGGAGGATCGCTACGAGCAGCAGAACGCGGCCTACAAGAATCAGCAGAAAGAAATCCAGGCCCTTCAGGAGTTCGCAGATCGATTCCGCTCCGTTGCTTCGAAGGCCTCGCAGGCGATGTCCAAGCTCAAGCAAATCGAGCGGATAGAGCTCCTCGAGAAACCCACGCCGCCCCGAAAGCCCTTCCGCATCCAGATCCCTACGCCCCCACGCGGTGGACAGCGGGCCATTTCCCTCGAAGCCATCTACATGGCCTACGGCAAAAATGTGGTCTACTCAGGACTCGATCTGACCGTCGAACGCGGCGAGCGCACAGTGCTGGTCGGCCCCAATGGCTCCGGCAAGTCTACGTTGCTCAAGATCATCGCCGGCGTCGTAGAATCGCAGGAGGGTGTCCGAAACTTGGGCCACAATGCCAAACTCGGCTACTTCAGCCAGCACCGGGCCGACAGCCTCGACCCCAACAAGAACGTCATCGAAGAGGTGCTCGCCAGCGCACCGGCACTCCGCGAAGACGAAGCACGGGCCGTCCTGGGTTCGTTCATGTTCCGAAAGGAAGAGATCTACAAGCCGACCACCGTCTTGAGCGGCGGCGAGAAGAGCCGGTTGAACCTCATTAAGTTCTTGGTCGATCCGCCCAACTTGCTGCTGATGGACGAGCCCACCACGCACCTCGACATCACGACGGTGGAATCCCTCACAATGGCTTTGGAGCGCTACGAAGGCACCCTTCTCTTCATTTCCCACGACGTGCACTTCATCCGCCGCCTGGCGACCAAAGTATTGCACGTGAACAACGGGCGGGTGCTGCCCTACGCCGGCGGGTACGACTACTTCCTAGAGAAGATCGGTGCCGGCAACGATCCTCGTGCCGCACTGACCACGGCCTGATTGTCATCCAATGACGGGCCAATGATGGGCAGCTTCCTTGGCCATGACCCAGCGTCTCTGCCCTGCCTGACAGACTTTTCTGCCGCCGAATTCACCGAGTGAATTTAGTAGCTCAAGCTTGCTAAAGATCGCTCAGGGGCGGCGGGGTGGAGCAGCCTTCACCCAACGCCGACGTCCCGGATCATGCCGCCTTTTTTTCTTCGCAATTGGTTCACCCTTAGTCTTCCCATCGCGGTGGGCTTGGCCTGGGTGATTCCTGACCTGGGCGCCGCCGACGGTCCGCTCAAGACCTCCATCACCACCAAAGCAGGGGTGGCGCTGATTTTCCTAATCCAAGGTCTAACCCTCCCCTCCACGGCGCTGCGCAAAGGATTGTCCCAATGGCGGCTGCACCTATTGGTGCAATCCTTCACCTTTCTGGTGTTTCCCGTGATGGGCATTGTCCTCGATCGCCTCGCCGGTGGCTGGCTGGCTCCGGATCTCCGCCTCGGATTCCTCTACCTAGCGGTACTGCCTTCCACCATTACCACCTCAGTAATCCTGACCGGCATGGCTGGAGGCAACACCGTGGGAGCCCTCTTCAATGCGGTCCTCTCGAGTTTGCTGGGGGTCTTCGTCACGCCGCTCTGGGTGACGTGGCTTATGAAGGCCAGCAGTCAGCAACAGCCGCTGGGACCGGTGATTGCGGAGATCGTCACCCTCCTGCTGATCCCATTGGTCCTCGGACAACTCCTTCGCCCCATCTGCGCGGTCTGGGCTGATCGCCACAAGAAGCGGTTGGGGATCCTTTCGAGTGCTGTCGTGCTCTTCATTGTGTACGCCGCGTTCTGCAACTCGGTGAAACAACGCCTCTGGACACAACACGGCCTGAACGTATTGCTGCCGGCGGCCGGCGGAGTCCTGCTGCTCTTCGGATTGGCTGTGCTGTTGACTGAAGTGCTCGCACGGGCTTTGTCGCTGACGCGTCCAGACCTGATGGCCGCGCGGTGCTGCGCCCCTCAAAAGACCCTCGCCTCGGGAGTTCCCATGGCGAAGATCATCTTTGGAGCGCACCCAGGGCTGGGGCTCATCCTCTTGCCCGTGCTCCTTTACCACCCGCTGCAGCTCATCGTGTGCGGCGCCTTGGCTAGCCGATGGGGCCGCCAGTCCCTTCTTCCTGACCCCACGGTTGAGGGTCTTCCTGCAGCCCCCAAGGGCCCTCTTCCTTCTAAGAATCGGCCGGCTTAGCCGGAACGATTCAATCGGATCGGTCGTGCTGGCTCAGTAGGTGATCAAGGAGCGGACATCCACAGACCCCAGACGCTCACGCCCTCCCAAGAAGCCCAGTTCGATCATGAAGCGAACACCGACGATCTTGGCACCCAAACGGCTCAGCAACTGGAGGGCCGCTCCCGCGGTGCCGCCCGTGGCCAGGAGGTCATCGACTAAAAGAATCCGCTCGCCCGGAGCCACCGCGTCGGTGTGCACGGCCACCGTGTTCGAACCGTATTCTAAGTCGTAGCTCTGCTCATGGGTCTCCCACGGCAGTTTTCCCTTCTTCCGCACCGGCACGAAGCCGACTCCGAGGCGATGCGCGGCAGCAGCTCCGAAAATGAACCCACGGGCATCGATGCCCACGATCTTATCGACCGAACCGGCAGGAATGTCGGACAGGAGGTGGTGGATAGTCGAATCGAACAACCGGCCGTTGGCCAACACCGGAGTGATGTCCTTAAATTGGATTCCCGGCTTGGGGAAATCCGGCACGTTGCGGATCGACTGTTCGAGTTCGCTCAGAGAGGCGATGGTCACGCGCTGGGTTTGTGGACCAAGGAGCCCTCGACGTCAAAGCCCGTTCCTAGCATTCGGCCGGTCGCCACCCAAAAGCGCCCCAGAGGCCGCCCGAGATTGACCTCGACCCCGGCTACAACCCACAATGTTGACGGTCTATTTGTATGTTTTCCAAAGGTCAGAAAGTGGTGTGCATCAACGACGACTTCCCACCCGAAGCCGCCGTGCTCTTTGCAGAACTCCCCAAGAAGGATCAGGTCTACACGGTCCGGGGCATGTATATCGGACGCGGCAGCTACTACCGGCATGAGTCCGGCAAGAAAGACGGCGAGATCGGCTTATTGTTAGAGGAGATCCTTAACCCGCGCGACCCGGGTCTGAAGACCGGTCTGAATGGCGAGTTGGGCTTCAACAGCGAACGCTTTACTCCACTAGAAACCAACGTGGAGGGCGCTACCGCCGAAGAAGAAGAGGAGTTCGCCCTGCCCACCTCCGCCGCTTAACCCGAGCAGACGGACGTGCCAGAAGGAGTTTTTTTGACCAGACCCTTCCCTCGGCCACCCCGATGGGGAGTGACCTTCGAATAGAGGTAACTCCTGCGGCGGTGCCGGGTTACTTCACGCTCCGATAGGACCGACGCCCACCAGGCGCATCACCAGCACTTCGGCCGCCTTGCTGGCCGCGAGATCGATCTCGAACTCGACTTGCCAGTCATTGTGTTCCTCCGGGTCCACCAGCACTTGCATCACCCGCCAACTCTTCCGGTCTTCGGAGGGAATCACATGGGTGTGTTTGGCGTTGCGGGCCTCCGGTTCAAGACTAATTCGCTGGTGGTCCGTGTAGTACGGATTGAGAGCCGCGCGAAGGCTGGTCGTGGTCCAACCGGAAGCCCCTGCTTCCCCTCCGGACTCCAGTGCAGCCACCGCTTCCTCGAACTGATCCAACGCGAGGCAACGTATCCAGGGTAGGACACGCGCACGGACCATTGCGGTGAGCTGGCGAGGATCTCGGGTAATATCTCGCGCGGCCTCTTCGGCACCGGGTGGCTTGGCCTCGGGCTTGGATTCACGCGGTGCAGCCGTGGGGTTCTTCATCCGCTCCCACTCCTCGATCAAGCTCGAATCTACCTGCCGCAGCAACGCGGCCAAATAGGCTTCCATCTCGCGCAGGGTGTCATTCTTGGCCGCCTCCGGGACCGTTTGACGCAGAACCTTGTACACCGAAGTCAGGTGGCGCAGCAGCAGTCCTTCGACGCGCTGGAGTTCGTAGGCCTTAATGTAATCGGAGAACGAGGAGTACTGCTCAAACATCTCCCGGGCGATGGACTTCGGCCGGATGTTCTCCTGGCCCACCCAGGGGTGTTTTTCTGAGAAACTATTGAAGGTGGAATACACGAATTCTCGACAAGGCTTAGGGTACTCCAGCTTCTCCAGTTCCTCCATGCGCTGGTCGTACTCCATGCCCTGGGCCTTGAGTTCGGCCACCTTCTCGCCCTTCAGGCGGTCCAGTTGCCGACGCAAGATTTGGTCCGGATTTTCGAGGATCGATTCGACCAACGTGAGGACATCCAGAGCGTAGTTGGGGGTTTCTGGGTCTATCAACCGCAGCGTATCGAGCAAGTACAGCGACAGCGTCTGATTCAACGAGAAGTCTTCGGGCAACTCGACATTCACCCGGACCTGTTTGCCCTCACCCTTGGGTGAGAAGGTCACAATGGAGCGATCGACCAAAGCTCGGAACAACTGCCAAGCCCTCTTAAAATGGGCCTTTTTCAGAGTGGGCCCGTCATGGCAGTCCCGGATAAGTCGACGAAGGGCTCCGCAACTGTCCTCCGGCCGACTCAAAACATTTAGGATCATCCCATGCGAAACCTGAAAACGAGACACCAGCCTTTCGGGCGCTGCCTGGATCAAGCGCTGGAAGGTCTGACGATCCCAGTGGGTGTAGTTCTTGTCCGGCGCCTGCCGCTTCACAAACTTCTTTCCGTCCCGCTTGGATTTCTCCTCGAGCTTGAGGTTCTCGACGACATGTTCCGGGGCTTGTGCGACGACCCAACCCACCGAGTCGAATCCCTTGCGCCCGGCGCGCCCTGAAATCTGATGGAAGTCCCGGGCCCCCAGGATCGCTGTCTTTTCGCCGCCGTACTTGCACAGACGGGTGAAGAGAACCGTGCGGATCGGCACGTTGATGCCCACGCCCAAAGTATCCGTGCCGCAAATTACCTTTAGCAACCCGCGCTGAGCCAACTGCTCGACCAGGATGCGGTAACGCGGCAGCAGGCCCGCGTGATGCAACCCGATGCCCGCCCTCAACCACCGCTTAATATCTGGCCCATACGGACTGGAGAATTTCGCCCCCTCCAGCGCGGTGGCGATGGTGGCTTTTTCCTCACGCGTCGCCGTCGCGAGGCTGGTGAAATCCTGTGCGCTCTCGGCGGCATCCGCCTGGGTGAAGTGCACCACATAAACCGGTCCTTTGCCTTCGCTGATAAGTGTCTCAACGGTCTGAGCCAGCGGAGTCTCGGCATAGCTGAACTCCAGCGGCACCGGCCGAATCACCGACTTGACGGTGACGCTGGGAAATCCATTGAGGCGAGTCATCTCGGTCTCAAAGAACTCGGTCTCACCGAGGGTCGCCGACATGAGCAGGAAACGAGTCTTAGAAAGCGTTAACAGCGGTGCCTGCCAAGCCACACCTCGCTCACGGTCGGAGTAATAATGAAACTCATCCACCACGACGTCGCGGACGCTGGCATTGGGACCATCCCGCAGGGCGATGTTGGCCAAGATCTCCGCCGTGCAGCACAAGATCGGCGCATCGTGATTGATCGTGGCGTCCCCAGTGCTCAGGCCGACATTGTCTGGGCCGAATTCCCGGCAAAGAGAAAGCCACTTCTCGTTGACCAGGGCCTTGATGGGGCAGGTGTAAACCGATTTGTGGCCTTGTGCCAACGCCTTGAAATGCAACGCCGAGGCCACCAGCGATTTGCCGGATCCCGTCGGTGTGTTGAGGATAACATTCTTGCCCGAGTAGAGTTCAAGAATGGCCTCCTCCTGCGCCGGATAGAGCTCGATGCCGCGAGTGCGGGCAAAGTCGAGGAACCGATCCAGCAGGTGATCGGCTGTTGGCGCCTCCAGGCGGGGCAGAAAATCGTAAAGGGTGGCGCTCACAGGGAGCCGCGAGCCTAGTCTGCCTAGGGCCTCGCAAGCAACCGCCGGTAAAGGGCATGGTATCGAGCCCAGGCCACCGAGGCGGAATAGTGGCGGGCACTGTCCCGAATTTGTTCGGGCGTGGCCGTGGTTCCCTCGCCAGAGATCATGCCTGCGATTTGACGGGCCAGATCCTCCGGATCATCCGGACGGAATAGCCGACCGTTGTAGCCGTTTTTCAGGAGATCGACCGAGCCCCCACTGGCCGAGGCAATGGAGGGTTTTCCCAAGGCCAAGGCTTCGGTCAATGCCACCGAGCACGGCTCGTCGGTCGAAGGAATGATGAACACATCGGCCCCCTCGACCGCCTCGCGGACCCGGGTCGTCGGCCCCGCCAACCTGACATACGGAGCCAACCCAAAAGCCCCGACCTGGCTCTTCAACTCCCGGGCGAAGGCCTGGGAATCAGCATCAGCCGGCGTGGGGCCCCAGAGCGTGAAATGGACCCGTTGACGCAACGGCACCGGCAATCGACCCAGGGCATCCAAGACCAGGTTCCACTTCTTCCAGCGGACCAGATTACCCACACCCACCAGAGCCAACCGCGACCGCGGACCCGGCGAACGCACCAGCGGCCCTTCAAAGAATGCGTCCGAACAACAATCAGGAATGATCTCCACGCGTCCCGGCTTCGGCTTGAGCTCGTAATGGGCCGCCATCGCCGGATTCAGAACGACCGTCACCAAGCCTCTCCGGCCGGCAGCCCAACGGTACATTCCCGTCCGTCGAGCAAACGCATGATTGGTGAAGACGATCGGAATTTTTCCGGGCATCAGAGCCAACAACACGGCGGCCGCAAACCCACCCCGGCTATGGGCGTGAACGAGGTCCCAGTGTTCGGCACGGCAGCGGCGACGGGTTTCCATCGCCACACCCAAGGCCCGAGCGAAGAGCCAGAGGTGCTTGGGGGATTCAGCCAGGAGCCAGCGACTTTCACGCAAGTCCAACGGTGGCTGCCGTTTCAATTCAAAACCCTGATGAACCACAACCGCATGGCGGAAAACCCCATCCGGATCGCGGGCGTGGCGAAGCACCGTGAGAATGCCGCCGTCGTCCTGGGTGGAACCCACCAGGTGCAGCACTGAAACACCCCGCACGCCGGATGAATGCCCGGAGGCTCCACCGTGCGCTTCCGACCGGGACGAGGCGATCATGGGGCCAGGCGATCGGGCCATCAGGGCACCGGCTGCCCGGAAACCTCCGGTGAGATCGGAGCACGGAACCGATCCACAAGATTGAAGAAGGCCTTCGCTGTGGGCTCGTTCGTCGCCAGCATCCGGTTGCGGTGCCAATGGGTGATGATCACCATCCCGGACAGGAGGCCGAAGGTTTGCATGAAAAACCCAGCTTCCCCTGTGGTGATCATGAAAGTGACCAACTGCACGAGCCACAGCGAACTCACATGGCACGTCAGACGGTCAAAGGTCGATTGGCAGCCCATCCGGAAAATGGACCGCAGGTTTCGAAGTGCTACGAGGGACACAGCCCCCAAGAAGAGGAACACCCCCGCCAACCCAGGCAGTCCGAGGTTCACCAACAGGCTAGGAATGCCGGCATAAAAAATGCCCTGATCGAGGCTCTGCTCCAGCATGCCGTACTGGTCGATTTCGTTGTGGGTGTAGAGGTGATTGATGTCCGGCACGAAGCCTAAGCCGCGCCCGACCCAGAGAAAATTTGGGGCAATGTCAAAGGCGATGCGACGCATGGAGGCTCGGCCTGAGGTCGAGTTTTCGGCATCCACACTGGCCAGCGGATCAATCTCAATTCCTGGAAGCACCGACAACATGCGTTGTGCCGAGTGAGGCATTTGACGCGCCATCTGGTAGGTCATCAATAAAGCCACTCCCAACAGGAGCGTGGAAACGACCACTTTGGCCATCGAAAGAGTTCGCTGGGCTAGGCTCGAAAGCAGGATGACCGATGGAATGATGATCATCGACATGCGATGACCGCCCAGGGCGCTTCCGCCGAGGAGCCCCAAGATGGCCAGCACCCGGATCACCGAGGACAATGATAAGGCTCGGGTGGCGGGGCTGATTACCAGCATCAGATAAATCAAATCGCGCGACACGAAGGCCACCGATTGAAAGCGTCGAACGCCGCCCTCCAAGGATTGGACTTCGAACGCGAGGCTGTCGGTGGAAAGACCGAAGAACGACAACAGCATCCAGAGGGGCCCGGTTCCGCCGGCTGCCAGAGTAAAGTCCGATACGAGAAACGACATGCTCATGAGACAGTGCGCCGCATAGACACGGACGAGCATCTGGGGCGTCGTCGGCACGGCCAGGTACAAAATCGGAAAGAGCAATCCGAGGAATTGGGTGACATAGGCGCGGCCACCCACCTGCCCTTGACCCAGCACGTTCAGTCCGAATCCTCGAAACTTGATCAAGGAGACCAACACCAAAAAGAAAGCGCCCAAGCCAATGAACACCCAACGATACTCCCGGAGACGATCCCCGAACTCCGGGGCATTGCGCCGCATGGCGAACATCAAGGGCAGCCCACTAATAGAAAGCATCAAGCTCGCCTCCCAGAAGAAGGGGCGGCCGGAGACAAAGGGCACCAACAGCGATGAGTTGATCATCACCGACCCCAGAACCAGCGCCATGGTTCCGTGATTGGGCAGCGTCAGCGCCCAGATCACCGCGACGAACCCCATGAGCGCCAAGATCTGTACGGACCCCAGCAAAACCGCAAAGAGCAGCAATGCAGCTATGAGGAAGACCCCAAAGAGGGCCTTCTGGACTTGTTCCTGAGCGGCGACCATGTGCGGGCAATAGAACTCCCTTCCCAAGCCGACCTTCAATGTCTTTTCAAGACACCCCTGCGAGCAACCCGCCAGGCGGGCTCTCTCTACTGGCGATACTCACGCCGAGCCCACTCAGGGTCCAGGGTTGGTTCTGCCCCATTCCAACGTATCCACGGAGGGCTGCCCTGGCCCAGCGGCGGTTGAGTGACCAGAAAGGCGAAGCAGTTGGTCTGCGACGGAATTAATCTACCCAACACCGTCGCCAGTGGAATGGCCAGCCGAAGCCCCAGGCGAATCCAGGGACTGCGTCGACTGGCCGCCCCGGAAGGAGGACGAGTTGCATAGAAGTAGCGAAATCCGCAGAGCATCCACGGCGTCGCGCTGCGAATTACTTTTTCAATCTCGCGTTCCGTCCAACGGTACACGTAGTTGGGGACCGGACCGTTGCGCCATCCACCACTAACCCGGTCATAGCTCAAAGCCACGGCAGCGGTCTCATAATCCTGCCCCAATCCGAAGCGGACCCCCCAACGGGAAAGTAACGAATCCCGGGGTTCGAAGACCAAGACACCCTTTCGAGACACTCGGTGCATCTCCAAAAGACCACGGTGCGGTGAGGCGCAGTGGTGCAAACCGTTGTGGGCAATGACGAAATCGAAGGACTTGTCGGGAAAGGTCAAATTCTCTACGTCACCGTAGGCGACTTGATGAGTCCCCGGATTCGGCAACTCCCAGCGAGTCTCCAGATTGGTCAGCGTCACATTCGGGAACCCCGCTTCCTTCAGTGTTCGATGATCGCGTTCCCCGGCGCACACACAAAGCAGGCTCGACGCAGGATCCATCACACCTTCGCGGACCAATTGCCGCAGGGTGTTCAGATAAAAGGGGTCGAGGTCAAACGCCATGAATGACCAAGGAAGCCCGAGCGGCCGAATCCTTTCAAGAACTCGACGACACCGACCCTCTATCTCTCTCCCATCGGGGCCGGGTGCCGGCTTGTTCCTAGAATCGCCGAAGATATGCTCCCAAGCCTGTGACCTCCGCATCGGAACAACGCAATCGACTGGCCGCTGAGAAATCTCCCTACCTGCTGCAGCACGCCGGCAATCCGGTAGACTGGTTCCCCTGGGGAGACGAGGCCTTCGCCCGAGCGAGCGCCGAGGACAAACCAGTTTTCCTGAGCATCGGCTACTCCACCTGCCATTGGTGCCATGTGATGGAGCGAGAAACCTTCGAGAACGAGGCCGTGGGCAACTACCTGAAGGAACACTTCATCAGCATCAAGGTCGACCGCGAAGAACGCCCGGACGTGGACAAGATCCACATGAGCTTCGTGCAGATGACCACCGGCGGCGGCGGATGGCCCCTCAATGTCTTCCTCACGCCAACCCTGCAGCCCTTCTACGGCGGCACTTATTTTTCACCGGAGGCCAAGCACGGGCAGCCCAGTTTCCTGACCCTCTTGGAGCGCATTGTTGAACTGTGGAAGACCCGTCGCGACGACTTGATCGCCTCCGCCAGCGAGCTCACCGCCCGACTGCGCGAGATGGTTGTCCAGGATCCGGACAACGCCTTCCCTACAGGCCCTCGGGAATTGCATGGCGGTGGCCAGACGCTGCTGGGCGAGTTCGACCCCGTAAATGGCGGCTTCGGAGGCGCTCCTAAGTTTCCGCGACCCAGCCAACCACTCTACCTGCTTCGCTACGCCCGGCGCTTTGGCGACGCCGAGGCCGTACAAGCCGTCCTCCATACGTGTGAGCGCATGGCGGCCGGCGGCATACGGGATCATCTGGGTGGCGGGTTCGCCCGCTACAGCGTCGACGAACGGTGGCTCGTGCCGCACTTCGAGAAAATGCTCTGCGACAACGCCCAACTGACCGTCCTCTACCTGGAGGCTTTCCTGGTTTCCGGCGAAGCACGGTATGCCGACGTCGCCCGAGACATCCTGCGGTATGTGGCCAACGACATGTCCCACCCGGACGGTGGATTCTATTCGGCCGAGGATGCTGACAGCGAAGGCAAGGAGGGGAAGTTCTACTGCTGGACCCGTGCTGAGCTGTCCGGATTGCTGAGTCCCGAGGCGTTCAACGTGGTCGCCGCTCGGTTCGGCATCACCCCAGCGGGCAATTTCATCGACCACAGCGATCCGGAACCGCTGCAAGGCCTCAATGTGTTGTCTCTGGTTCAGGCCGAAGCACCGGAAGCCGATCGTCCCATTCTGGAAGCGGCCTTGGCCCAACTGCGCGAGGTCCGCGCCACCCGCGTGCGTCCCCATCAGGACGACAAGATCTTAGCCTCCTGGAACGGCATGATGCTCGGAGCCTGTGCCCGAGCCTTCGCGATCCTGGGCGACGACGAGTTCCGCACGATGGCCGAAGGCAATCTGGCCTTTTTGCAAAACCACCTCTGGGTGCCACCCACCCCGGAGACTCGAGGCACTCTCTACCACCGCTGGCGCGACGGGGAACACGATCGAGTCCAGTTGCTCGACGCCTACGCCCACCTGCTGGCCGGTACCGTTGATCTCTACGAAGCCACGCTCGACCCGAACCATCTGAGCTTCGCCGTCCAACTGGCCGAGGCCTTGATAGAACGATTCTACGATACGGCCGGCGGCGGTTTCTGGCAGAGCGGAGCCGACACTCCCCACCTGCTGATGCGAGTGAAAGAAGACTATGATGGAGCCGAACCCTCCGGGAATGCCGTGGCCAGCTTGGCCCTGCTCCGCTTGTCCACCCTCTGTGCGCGTCCTGACTGGCGGGAGGCAGCTGAGAAGACCTTGCGCCTCTTCGCCCAAAAACTGCACCAGACGCCCCAGGTCGTGCCCTTCCTCCTGTGCGCTCTGGATTTTGCGCTCCAGGAACCCAAGCGGGTCGTCGTCGTGGGCGACTGGCTCTGCGGTTCGACCCGAGCCCTGCTGAGCCACGCCCATGCAGTCTTCGAACCGCACCGCGTCATCCTCGGCAACCACGGCCCCGTGGATCCGTTCGCCCGCACGCTGCCCGGCGACGAGGAACGCTCGCTGGCCTACCTCTGCACCGGCAACGCCTGCCAACCATCCACCCGCGAAGGTTCTGCGGTTCGGGAGTTCCTGCGGCAGGCACCTCCCCCGGAGTCCCCGTACTAATCGAGCCGATTTGGGAACCGGGTGGAAAATCTGAGTGCTGGGATCGGGGAAAAATCGTCTCCGAGGGAGCCCCCGAAGACTAAGAGAATTTGAAGAAGAAGGAGAAGGTGGTGGCTGGGGGCGGGATCGAACCGCCG
>SXGR01352107.1_pt1 | contig 32200 bp, 27 predicted proteins | sample 3174711 | NCBI WGS metagenome assembly SXGR01 (sample SAMN11356860, study PRJNA531348) | freshwater metagenome | isolation source: freshwater sample F1-60 | place: China: Fuxian Lake, Yuxi | collected 2017-12-25 | reverse complement strand
GCGGTCCCACGCGGCGCAGTGGCCGCCATCGCCGCGAGCAGCGGCAGCGCGACAGCGGCGCGAGCGGCGCGCTCCCCGCCGACCACGAGCGCGCGGGCTGGCGGACCGACCGCGATTACATCGAGCGTAGGCACGCCGCAGGCATCCGGCTTCGCCTCGAGGTGCAGCGCGGCGCCGGCGTCGCGCAGGCTCTCGAGCCAGCCGAGCGCAGGCGGCGTCGCCACGACTCGGCGCACGCCCACTCGGCTCATCGGCACCGCGAGCGCCGCGAGCACGAGCCCCGCTGCCGAGCTCGGGCTGGCGGGAAGCTCCTCGTCGAGCGAGCGCGGGATCGGCACGTCGGGGATCGGCTCGAGCAAGAGGTGCGGTCCCGCGGCGCGCAGCTTCGCGCCAGCCGCGACGAGGATCCGCTCGCAGAAATCGCTCGTGACGAGCGGCTCGACGATGCGCGTCTCTCCGTTCGCGAAGAGCCCCGAGACGAGCGCCGCCGTCTTGGCGAGCGGCTCGTGGGCGGCGAGGGCGAGCTCGAGCGGCGAGGGCGCCTGCGTGGCTGGGCCGACGACGCACGGCGCTCCGAGCTCGCGCGGACGCTTCGGCTCGAGGCGCCCTTCGATGAGCGCGCCACGTTGTCGCAGCGCACGCGCGATCGAGAAGAGGTGGCGTCGCGCGACGGCCTCGTCCGCGTCGACCGTGCTCTCGATGGGCAGCGCGGAGAGCCAACCGGTCAACGCGGCGAGCGCCGCTGGCGAGTCCCCGCAGTCGATGGGGCGACGAGGTGCGGCGAGCGCACCGCCGGTCCCGACGATCGAAAGGCCTCCGCCGGCCGCGCCGGCGCGACGCTCGACCGATACGCCGAGGTCGCGAAGGGCAGCGATGACCGGGATCGCGCCGAGGCCGCGTCCGCGGAGCGTGCTCACAGCTCCGCGCGGACCGAGCGCCGCGACCACGGCCGCGAGCGTCGCGGTCTCTTCGTCGGGCGTGCCGGGCACCACGCCAACGAGCGGCGCGCGAGCTGCTTGGAGGACGAGCCGTGTCACGATCCGAGGTGGGGCGGCGGCGAGCACGCGCGCTTGGGGCGCGCCCGGGGTTGCGGGCGACCTTGCAGCACCGCCCTCTCAAACACAAGGGCGCGGAGGCGCGTGCGCTGGCGTGGAAATCGACCGCGCCGCTGGCCATCGCCACTTCGGGGGCCCGTGGCGGCCCTCCGAGGCGCGCGCGCTGGCGTGGAAATCGAGCGCGCGGCGGCCTATCCTCCGGGGCCGCTGCGAGCGGGCGTTTTGCGACAATTGTCAATTGACCCGCGCTAGCGGGAGAGTAGGTTACGCGCCATGAAAATAATGGTCGTCGACGACAGCAAGGCGATGCGAATGATCGTCAATCGCACCCTGCGTCAGGCGGGGTTCGGCAACTGCGAGATCGTGGAAGCCAACAATGGCAAAGAGGCGCTCGAGGCGATCCTCGCGAGCCCGCCCGATCTCGTGCTCACCGACTGGGCGATGCCCGAGATGAACGGTCTCGAGCTGGCGAAGGCGCTGCGCGAGCGCAACGTCGCGGTGAAGCTCGGCTTCGTCACCTCGCAAGGCACGGCCGAGATGCAGGAAGAGGCAAAGAACGCGGGGGCGCTCTTCGTGCTGACCAAGCCCTTCACGGCCGACACCTTCAAGGCGACCCTCGACTCGGTGCTGAAATGACGTCTGTCCTCACGCTCGAAGCCTGGCTCGAGGCCGCCATTGGAGCGCTCAACGAGGTCGCCACGAGCTCGCTCGGCACCGCTCCCATCGAGCGCTCGGAAGGCTCCATGCCCGAAGAGGCGGGCGCGTTCCTGCCGCTCTTCTCGGACCACGAATCGATTCACGTCGGCCTGTTTTCCACGCGCGCCGGGGCGGCGGCCCTCACCCGCTCGCTGCTCGGCATGGGCCCGGAAGACGAGCTGAGCGATAGCGACATCGCGGACGCGGTCGGCGAGATCGTGAACATCTTCGGCGGCGTCATGCAGCGCGCGTTGCACGGCGAGCTCAAGCGCGTGGATCTCGGTCTGCCGGTGTTCATCTGGGGGCTGGTCGCGCCGACGGAGCGGCTCAAGCGCCTCGACGGCGGCGTCATGATCGGCGACGTACCGGCCAAGCTCATCCTGCTGCGCGGTGCCGTCGAGCTGCCGGGCGGCAAGGGCTGACCGGAGCTCACGCTCGCGAGCTTGGCTACGAACGCCCGACGGGACACCATGCAGAAGCGAAAACCACCCCTCCCCGACGACATCGCCAAGGTGCTCGCCGACCTGCTCGGGCGCGCCGTCACCGCCAAGGCGTCGGCGCCGCTCGCCGAGTCGCGCGCCGCGGTGTTCGCGCTCTTCGGCGACAAGAGCGGCAGCCTCGGAGCCGCCGTGGCTTGCGATCTTGCGGCGGCTGCCAACCTCGGCGCCGCGCTGTCGATGATCCCGCCTTCGCGCGCGCAAGAGGTGGTGAGGGCAGGCGCGCTCGACGCGACGCTCGCCGAGAACGTGCGCGAGGTCTTCAACGTCGCCTCGGGGCTCTTCAACTTCACCGGGGTGGGCCATCAGACCGACGCGCAGCTCGGCGCGGCCGGCCTCACGGTGTCGCTGACCAAGTTCCTCACCGTGCCACCGGCGGTGCCGCCACCGCTCGTCGCCATGCTGAAGAAGTGTCCCGGGCGCGTCGACCTCGACCTGGCCATCACCGGCTACGGTGCCGGAAAAATCGCCATTTACGTCGTCTGACGCTTTTCTTTGCGGTCCCGGCGCGGGGCTTTTTTTGTCCGCGCGCGGGCGAAAAAATGGCGGCCCGAGGAGTCAGGCCATCGCGGCATCGAAGCGCCCGGCCCAGCGCATGAGCCGGCGCGCGATCTGCGCGAGCTCGAGCACGTCGGTCGCGTGACCCGCGGCGATGACGGCGTTCGGCATCCCGTCGACCGCGCAGGACTGCGGCGCCTGAACGACGACCGAGAGCTTTCGCTGTGCGAACTGGCCGGCGCCGAGGCTGCCGTCGGTGCCCATGCCCGTCAGCACCACCGCCGCGGGGCGCCGCGCGTGCGTGACCGCCGAGACGAAGAGCGCGTCGACCGAGGGATGAACGAGCGCCGCGGACGGCTCGGTGACCCGCAGCGACAAGCCCCCGCCGCGCCGCACGACCGCGCTGTCGCGCTCGCCGGGAGCGACGACGATGAGTCCGGGCTCGAGCGCGAGGTCGGCGCTGCCCTCGACGACGGAGTGGCCCGTCTCACGCGCGAGGTGCTTGGCGAGGCTTCCGGTGAAGGCCGCTGGCATATGCTGCGCGATCACGACGGGACAGACGAGCCTCCCTAGCGAACGCAGGAGCTCGACGAGGGCCCGCGGGCCTCCGGTGGACACGCCGATGACGATCAAGTCGACGCTCTCGGTGCGCCGACTCGGCGCGACGGACGAGGGGGGCGGCTCGTCGCTCGTGCGTGCTGGGCGAAGCGGACCACGTCGCGCCCAGAAGGCGATCTTGGCGACGAGCTCGCTGCCGAGGCTCGTGATGCCGAGGGCCGTGCGGCGCGCATCGCCCGTCACGACGTCGGCCGCGCCGCATTGGAGCAGGCGGACCGCGGCCGCGGCGTTGAGCTCTTGGTACGCGCTCACGACGATGACGGGAGCCTGCGCCGCGTGGGCGAGCGCCGTCACCGACGCCTCCGCGCCGACCATCGACGCCTCGACAAGGACGAGCTCAGGCTGCAGCCGCCCCGTCATGCCCGCGAGATCGGCGGCCTCGGTCACCTCGCCGACCACGCGGATCGCCCCGGAATCCTCGAGGATCTGGCGGAGCATCGCGCGCGCGAACGTCGACGAGCAGGCGACCACGACGCGGGTCATGCCGGTCACGCGGGGATCTCCGTCCGGACGAAGTAGAGAAAGTTCTCGTGCCACGCGGCCGCAAAGTGTTCTCGCCGCATGAGCCGGTCGGTGGGTCCCATGACGAGGGCGCCGCCCGGAGCGAGCGCGCGCGCGATCGTTCGTTCTGCACGCGCTTGGCTCGGCGCGTCGAAGTAGATGAACACGTTGCGGCACGTCACCACGTCGAAGGCCGCGCCTGGAGGTGTGGCGTCGCAGAGATTGTGCGGGCGAAAACGCACGAGCCGTCGAACGCAGTCCTTCGGTCGGCGCCAGGTGAGGCTCTTGAATGCGGCGTGCTCTGGAGGTGCAGCGTCCTCGAACAGCCTGCCCCATCGTGACGCGTCGAGCTGCCGGAACGAGCCGTACTCGGTGACGACGTACGTGCCTGTCGCGGCCGTGCGAAGCACCGGGCGCGCTACGTCGGTGCCGACGACCTCGACGGACCAGGGCAGCGGCAGCACGATCGAGCCGTCGAGCTCCTCGGTCGCCTCGCCGAGCTCGCGCATCGCGTCGAGGAGCAGCATGGCGATCGTGTAGGTCTCCTCGCCGGTCGCGCAGGCCGCCGACCAGATCCGCAGCGTGAAGTCCGCCCGCGCGCGGCGCTCGCGAATGAGCGGGACGAGGATGCGGTTGCGCAGAAAGTCGAGCTGCTCTTCGTCGCGGAAGAAGTACGTCTCGTGGACCGTGAGGTCCTCGACCACGCCGAGCCACTCGACGTCGTCCGCGTCGCGGCTCGCCAATCGCTCGACCCAGGCATCGAGAGTGTGCCGCGGCGTCTGGCCGAAGACGGCGACCAGCTTGTCGTGCACCTCACGCGCGGGGCGTAGGCCGAAGCGCTCCTCGCAGAGGGACATGAGCCGCGAGACCACCTCCTCGAGGTGCTCCTGGACGTCTCGTGCACTACGATCGCGCGGGGCAGGGCCTGACTCGGGCGCGCGCGTCTCCTCCGCCGAAGCCTCGGTGCCCAGCGATTGGTGCGGGGAAATGGGCGCTTTCACGGCGCGATCTTGGGGCTCGTCAGTGCGACATCAGCGACGCGAGTCTTCGGCTCGGGGGCGGCGGCACCGCTTGGGTCGGCCTCGCCCCGTGGCGCTGCACGAGGCCGATGAGCTCCTCGGCGTCGAGGATCAAGACGACGCTGCCGTCGCCGAGGGTCGAGGCGCCGCCGATCCCCGGCAGGCGAGCGAGCTCGGGGTGCACGTCCTTCACGAACAGCTCCTGCGTGCGACCGATCGCGTCGATGATGAGGCCGACCTTGTGCCGATCGCTCGCGAGCACGAGCAGGGTGCGGCGCTCGGCCGCTCGCGGCTCGCCCATGCCGAGCAGGCGCGCGAGGGGCGCCACCGGCAGAAACTCGTCTCGCAAGAGGACGGCATCTTGTCCGGCGATCTCCTTCAGCTCGCTCGCCGCCACATCGACGACCTCGGCCACGTAGCGACTCGGCAGCGCGAAGCTCTGCCCCGAGGCGGTGACGAGCAGCGTCTCCTGAATCGCCGCCGAGAGCGGCACCGTGAGCGTGAACACCGTGCCGCGCCCGGGGCGCGAGGTCACCTTCACGCTGCCGCCCGCGCGCGAGACGTTGGTCTTCACGACGTCCATTCCGACGCCCCGTCCCGAGGTCTCGGTGACGCGCGCCGCCGTCGAGAAGCCGGCCGCGAAGATGAAGTCGAGCACGGCCTCGTCGCCAAGTCGCTCGGCGCCCGCCGCGCTCACGAGCCCGCGCTCCACGGCGCGCTTGCGGACGAGCTCGGTCGGGATCCCGCGCCCATCGTCGGACACCTCGACCACGACGTGCCCGCCGCGCTGGTGCGCGCGCAGGTGCAGGCTCGCGGTCGGCGGCTTGCCGGCAGCCTCGCGCTCTTCGGGCAGCTCGATGCCGTGGTCGAGGCTGTTGCGGACCATGTGAACGAGCGGATCGAGCAGCACCTCGACCATCGCCTTGTCGATGCGCACGTCCTGGCCGCTCATCTCGAAGCGCACGCGCTTGCCGAGGCTCTGCGCGAGATCGCGCACCGAGCGCGGCAGCCGCTTGAAGACCGTGTCGATCGGCACGACCCGAAGCTCGAGCGCTCCTTGCTGAAGCCTCCCGAGCGCGTCGTGCAGCTGCTCGTCGATGGAATCGAGCCTGCCATGGACCTCGTCCTTGGCGTCGAGCTCCTTCGCCAGCTGCGACAGGGCGCCGCGAAGCGCGGGGGCGATCCCGGCCTCGAGCTCGCGGAGGCGCGCCGTGCGTTCGGCGCTCGCACGCCCGTCGAAGAGGGTGTGGTTCAGCCTCGCCCGCACGCTCACCATCTCACCGATGTGGACCATGAAGCGGTCGAGCACCTCGCTCGGGACGCGGAGCGTCTGCGCGTGCACCTCCGTCGGGCGCTCATTCGCCGTCGACGGGGGGGCGATCGATGACGGCGGGCGCCGGGATCCGGCCGAATCGGGGGCGGCGTCGCTGCCGCACACGCGCATGTGCAGGTATCGCTCCTCGGTGCCGCCGACATGACCGAGCTTCTCGCGGAACGCCTCGGGCGAGAGCGGCGAGATGACGAGGAACTCGAACCAGGCTCGCTCGTCGCGAATGACGGTGCGGTTCGTCATCGGCTTCAGCTCTCCGCCGCCGAGCCACCGCATGAAGCGCATTCCGAGCTCGGGTGAGCTCTCGAGGTGGGCGAGGACCTCGTAGGCGAGCTGTCCCCCGCGAAGCGCATCGTCGACCTCGCGCGCCTTGTCGGTGGGCAAGAGCTCGGCGAGTCCCGCGCTGATGCCGTAGGTCTCTGGAAGGCTCTCGAGCATCCCGTCGTCGAGCCCGGCGCCCTCGCTCCTGAGCAAGCGCTGAAGTTGCTCGATGAGGCCGTGCGCATCGCGGCGTGGAACCTCGTTCGCGGGATCGTCGATCAGGCGCCACATCACGCCCGCCGCGCGGCGCGCGAGGTTCACGAGCTGCCCGAGCTGCCCGAGGCCGGCCTGGCGCTCCCCTGCGGCGAGGCGTGCGAAGCACTCTTCGAGCAAGAGCCCGAGGGTCCGCCCTCGCTCCTCTCGCAGGACCTCGAGGTCGCGGTGGCACGCGGCTGCGAGCGACGCGACGTGCGGCGCGTCCCAGGCGCCCTCATTTGCGGGCTCGAGCAGCGCGACCGCAGCGAGCAGCTGTTCGAGCGAGCGGCGGACGCGCGCGGCGATCGATTCCGAGAGCAGCGCCTCGAGCGCCTCCGAGCCGGCCGAGGACGAGGCCTCGTCCTCGATGAGTCGCACCGCCTCGGTCACGTCGGTGAGCAAGCCGAGCATCGCGGCGGAGGCGCGCGACCCGGGCTTGGGCGTGCTCGGAGTCGCGAGCTCTGCGACGTCGGCGAGCAGGTCCGCCACGCGGACGAGCTCGAGCTCGAGTGCCGCGTTCCCCAGCAGCTCGAGCGCCTCGAGCGTCTCGGTCGGGGTCACCCCGGACTTGTCGAAGAGGCCGGCGAGGCTTGGGAGCTCTGCACGCAAGAGGTCGACGTAGAAGGCGAGGAGGCCCGCATCCTCGTGCAGCGCCGCGACGTAGCCCGACCTTGCGGCCTTGGTCGTCGGCGGGCCTCCGGGGCTCGCCGCCACGACTCTGAGTCGCTCGACCAAGGCGTCGGGGCGCTCACCGTCGCGTCGCTCGGCGACTGCCAACGTGCGCAGCGAGCGAATGCAGTCGAACGCCTCTACGAGCGGGCCAATCGTGCGCCCGTCGAGTGGCAGGGTGCCGTCGCGCACGAGCCCGAGGAGGTCCTCCGCGGCGTGAGTCACGGCCTCCATCGCGCCGAGATCGAGCAGCCGTGCGACACCCTTGATCGAGTGAAACGAGCGGAAAAGCTCGGCGATCTCGAGCTCCGACAGCGCCTCGGTCTCGGCCTTGATGAGCAACGGCTCGACCTGCTCGAGGTGGTCTTCGGTCTCGAGCCCGAATTGCTCCCAGACAGTCTCGATCAGGTCGTCCTGCATCGCGCCGCTCCCGAGTGGTGCTTCAGTGGGTGTCGCGGAGCTCGGTCAGGAGAGCCCCGCCGCCTTCCGTGCGGCCTTCACGATCTCGTGTCCCTTCTTCTCGCCGAGGTCGAGGCTCATGGCGCCCGACGGTTTGGCGATGATGTCGGCGGCCCCGAGGCTTCGCGCCTGGAGGGACTCGGGCGAGCCCATCTGCGCCACCGAGGAGATGATGACCACCTTGGCTCGGCTCACGAGGCGCAGGCGCTTCATGCAGTCGAGGCCCGACATGACCGGCATCTCGATGTCGAGCAGCACGACGTCCGGTTTCAGCACCTTGGCGCGCGCCAGCGCCTCTTCCCCGTTCGCCGCTTCGCCCACGACCTCGAGCTCCGGATCGGCCGCGACCAGGTTCTTGATTACCGTTCTCATGACGAACGAGTCGTCCACGACCAGCACTTTTTTGCGATCCACCACAGAGACTCCTGTCCAGTTCCTAGATGCCAAGTCCCACGCGAGCCGCCTGGCGCTTGGGCAGCTTCTGGCGCTTGGTGCGCGACTCTCGACACTAGGGGCCGGGAGGCTTCGCCTCGATGCCCCCAGCCCACTCGGCGACGCGCTTGCCGAGCCTTGATATCCCGAGCACCTCAGTCGCGAGGCCCGCGTCAATTACCGAGCACGGCATTCCGTCCACGGCGCAGCTCTCGGGCTCTTGCACGAGCACCGGGAGCTTGCGCTCGGCGAAGCGGTGGGCTCCTGCCATGCCGTCGTCGCCCATGCCCGTGAGCACGGCGGCGAGCGGCCGCCGCGAATGGCGCGCGGCAGAGAGAAAGAGCACATCGACGCTCGGGTGCACGAGCACCTCGGTCGGCTGCGTCACGCGCAACACGAGCGCACCGCGAGCCTCGCCGATCGCCGAGTCGCGTCCGCCCGGCGCCACGACGACGAGCCCCGGCGTGAGCTCGAGTCCGGGCGAGCCCTCGACCACCGAGAGTCCCGTCTCCCGCGCGAGGTGCTCGGCGAGCCCGGCGGTGAAGTACGCCGGCATGTGCTGGGCGATCACCATGGGGCAGCCGATGGGCCCTGCGCTCCGCAAGAGCTCGAGCAGCACGCGCGGACCGCCGGTCGAGGCCCCGACGACGACGAGGTCGGCCCTCGGCGGCTCGGCGCGGTTGGCGCTCATCGGGGGCGGCAGCGAGCTCGGCCGCGAGCCGACGGCACGAATCGCGCCGTGCTGTGCCCAGTACTCGACCTTGGCGACGAGCTCGCGATCGAGGGTCGCGACGTCGAGCGCCACCAGCACCGAGTCGCGCGTCACGAGATCGGCGGCGCCGCGCTGCAGCAGGCGTATGGCTGCCTTGGCGTCCTCCGGCGTTCCCGCCCCGATACCGATCACGGGGCAGAGGGCAGCCCGGCCGAGCTCGTGCGTCGCGAGCTCCGCGCCCGGCATCACGGCGTCGAGGAGCACGACGTCGGGTGCAAGCTCGAGCGTGGCCGCAACCAGCGCGGTCGCATCGGCGAGCTCCGCGACGACCACGATCTGCTCGGTGCGCTCGAGGATCTGGCGCAGCGCCATGCGAACGAAGGCGGAATCATCGGCGACGAGCACGCGGATCATGCGGCGGTCACCTCGTCGCTGGCTCGGCCGGGCCGCGCCCGAACGATGAGCTCCGGTGACAAGACCGCGACGGGCTCGCCCCCGAGCCGCGCCACGGCACCCACGATGCCGCGCGTCGCCACCGCCTCGAGACGCTCGATCTGGTCTTCGGGCAAGGAGACGATGCGGTGAACCTGATCGATCACGACAGCCCACCGCTCACCCAGCGCACGCAGCACGAGGACGGCGGTCGACGGCGTCGTCACCGCGGCGTGTCCCAGCCGACGGCGCAGATCGACGACCGGCAGGGTCACTCCCTCGACGTCGAGCACCGCGTCGATCCTGCCGGCTGCGCACGGCGGAAGCGGGCTCGCGGCCCGATACTCGACGAGTCGCTCGACGCTCTCGATCGGAAGGAGGTACCGGCTCTCCCCGACACGCACGTCGAGTAGGCGCTTCGACACGACGGCAGGCACCGACCGCGCTCCTGCGCTCGCTGTCGCCGGGACGAACCGGCGAACCGCCTCTTCTGCCTCCGCTGTGAGCCGCTCGTGCAGCGAGACGGTGGGGACGGGCTTGCCTTCGAGCATGAGGTAGCCGATGGGCCAGCCGCTCGCTTCGCTCACCGGGAAGAGGTCGCGCCTCGGGACGCGCCGGAACCCGTAGATCCGGTCCACGAGCACGCTGACGGTCCCCTCGCCACGCTCGAGCACGAGGAGCGTGCCCGCGTCGTCGCGCTGCGGACGCGCGTCGCCGAGCAACGCGCCGAGCGAGAGCACCAGGAGCGGAGCGCCTCTCAGCGCGACGATGCCGGCGACCTCACGAGGGGCGCCGAAGACGCGTGCGATGCTCCCGGCCTCGGCGACTTCGCGCACCTCGGAGACGGCGATGCCGACGTCCCGATCGCCCGTCGTGACGTGAAGCCACTCGTCCGCGGCCTCCTCGACGCTCGTTGCGGCTTCGCGCGTGCGCTCCCTAGCGTGGGCGCTCTTGGCGACGACGAGCCCCGGCGCCGGCGGCGGAAACGCGGCGTCTTCACGTCGGAACGCGAGCCGGTCGCGGCGCGCGACGTGCACCGTGAGACCACACCACTCGAACTGCTCGGAGATCCGGGCGCGTGCGCTCGGGCGTGGGCCGGAGCTCGGGCTCGCGTCGGGCGCACCGTCCTCCGCGCCGTCGCCCGCTTCGTGTTCGATCGTCGCGAGGACGCCGGAGACGTGGAGCGCGTGGCGTACGCCGTCGAGCTCGGCGATGACGAGCTTGCCGTCGTTTGGCCCGAGCGGAGCGAGTCCCAGCGCGCGCGCGCCCAAGTCGAGCTGAACGAGGACGCGCCCCGCGGCGTTCACGAGCCCCTCGACCCCGTCCGTCGCGAAGGGAAGCGGCGTGACCGCGGCGGGCTCGAGCACGTCGCCGAGCGCCGACGCCTCCACGGCCACGACGTGCTCGCTCACCTCGAAGAGCGTGTAGCTTGCCACTAGGGGGACACCTCGCGGCGCGAATAGAGGACGAACTCGTCCTGGTAGCGCGTGTCGAAGAGCTCGTCGCATCCGAGCCGGTCCGTGGTGCCGAGGAACAAACTACCCCCGCGGCCGAGCGCGCGCGCGAGCATCGCCTGCGCCTGACGCTGTTGCGCGGCCTCGAAATAGATGAAGACGTTGCGGCAAGCGACGACGTCGACGCCCTCCAACGGCGGATCGGCGTCGAGCAAGTTGTGCTGTCGAAAGCTGACGAGGCGGCGCACGCACTCGCGCGGCCGATGCCACAGCACACCCTCATCCTCCGCGCCGAAGGGCGAGGGCGCCGGCTCGAACAACGCATCCCAGCGCGAGCCGATCGGCTGTCGGATCGATCCATGGCCGCTCGCCGCGTAGCAAGCGGAGCGAGCTTTGCGGAGGGCCTCCCGCGAGACGTCCGTGCCGAGGATCTCGAGCCGCCAGCGGGGGTCGGCGTCGATGCTTCCGTCGGGTCTCGACCAGGCGTGCCCGATGTAGCGGAGCGCGTCGAGCACGAGCATCGCGAGCGAATAGGCCTCTTCGCCGGTGGAGCACCCCGCCGACCAGAGCCGCAGCGAGAGGCGGCCTTGGTCGCGGCGCTCGCGCAACAGCGGCACGATGACCTCCCGCTCGAGAAACTCGAGCTGGGCCTCGTCGCGAAAGAAATACGTCTCGTGCACCGTGAGGCGCTCGACGACCTCGAGCCACGCCGGATCGCCTGGGCGGCGAAGGCGCAGCTCGCTGGCCCACGCCTCGACGTTCGTCGCGCCGCTGGCTTCGAAGGCCCGCTCGAGCTTGTCGTGGAGGTCGCCGCCGCTCCGAAGGCCGAAGCGCTCTTGGACCGTGATCGCAAGCTTCGCGAGAGCCTCCGACCGGTTCCTGTTGGCCAGTGGGTCAACTAGTGATTCACCAACTAGTGAGTTACGAACTGCCGGGCCACGAACCTGCGAGGAACGAACCAGCGGGCCATGTACGAGCTTCGGAGGCATGGATGGATCCGTCCCATTTCGCGCGCCACTGGCTCGCAGCGTCCTGCCTTGTCCCGTGCGGCCCCGGAGAGTGCCCGGATTCATCGGCCCTCCGCTTCGAGCTGATCGAGCAGCGCCACGGTCTCGTGGGTGGCCTGCGTGAGGTCGCGGTACGACTCGGCGGCTTTCTGCGCGTTGCCGGACTCGTGGTGCGTCAGCGTGCCCTTGAGGAGCCGGTGAAGCTCCGCGTGCCGGCTCTTGAGGTCACGGGCCGTGGGGGACGCCCCGAGCGCGCCTCTTGCCGAGTTGACGAGGTAGCGGCCGAGCTCGCAGTCCTCGTGGCCCTCCGCCGACGAGGACGTCAGGCCGTTCCTCTTGCCCCGCAGCACCTCGAGCACCTTCTCGGGGATGGCCCGGTGGACGCCACGCGCGGCGGCGAGCGGCGACTGCCTGTGTTTGGCGGTCGTGTCGGTCCGGAAGCGCTCCACCTCCGCACGGCTCGACTCGGTGAGCAGGGAGAGGTCCATCATCGTCGCGTTGATTTCTTCGGCGGCGGCCGCGGTGCTCTCGGCGATGCGGTCGAGCTGACGCACGTTGGCCGACACCTCCGTCATCGTCGCGCTCTGCTCTTCCATCGCGGCGGCGATGTGCCGCACCATGTTCTCGTTGTCGGTCGCGAGCTGATCGATCCGGTCCATCCCCAGGCTGACCTCGCCGGCCGACCTCTGGGCGAGCACGGCGAGCTGGCCAGCGTCAGTGACGAGCCGCGCGATCTCCTCGGCCGACTGGGCCGAGCTCTCGGCGAGCTTGCGCACCTCTTCGGCGACGACCGCGAACCCGCGCCCCGCTTCGCCCACGCGCGCGGCTTCGATCGCGGCGTTCAACGACAGGATGTTGGTCTTGTTGGCGATCGAGGCGATGAGGTCGGTGATCCGCGTGACCTTCTCGGAAGAGCTCGCGATCTTGTCGACCACGCCCACCATGGTCGTCATCTTGTCGCGCCCGGAGCCGACCACGGTGCTCATCTCCTTCATCCGCCGCTGCGCCTCGGCGGTGTTGGCGCTGACGTCGGTGATGGCTCGGCTCGCCTGGGTCGCTGCGGCGGCGATCTGCGAGGTCGCGTGGCGCAGGGTCTTGGCGCCGTCCGATACGTGGCCGACCGCGCTCCCCGCCTCGGTCGAGGCGCGCGCAACCTGGCGCGTGTTGCCCGCGATGTTGGCGACGAGGGTCGTCAGCGCTTCGACCGAGCGATCGACGTCGCTCTTCAGGCGCGCGAAGTCGCCGTGCGCCTCGATGTCGACGCGGTGGGTGAGATCCCCGTGTGCGAGGCCATCCATCACGCGCGCGACCACTCCGACGGCGCTCCTCATCGTGTCGATGGCCTGGACCACGTTGAGCGCGGCGGTGCGAAACTCGCCCTTCATTCCGCTCGTGTCGATCCGAAACTCGAAGTTGCCGAGCTGCAGCGCGCTCAGCATCGCCGCGAGGGTCCCCATCGTCTCTTTCATCGAGGCGACGGTGTCGTTCACGCCTTCCTTGAGGCGCGCGAGATCGCCCTTCAGCTCCGAGGAGACGAGCTTCTTGAAGTCGCCGCGAGCGAGCGCCTGGACCGCGTCGGCGGACTCGTCGACCGCGAGCTTGAGCGACGCCTGCGCCTCGGCGAGCGCGCCGAGGGCGCGGCCGATCTCGTCGTCGGTGGTCGCGACGATGCGTGTATCGAGCTTGCCCGCGGCGAGGTTTCGGCTCACGAGGTCGACCGTGGCGAGCGCCGGCGCGACGCTGCGCCGATAGAGGGCGAGCCAAGCGCCGAGCATCGCCATGAGCGCGACGACGATGCCGATGACGACGTTGCGCGCGAGCGCGTCGCCAGCGGCGAGATCGGCGGAGATCGGCAGGGTTACCTCGAGCACCCCGCGGACGTCGTCTTTCTTCCAGTCGGTCTTGGGCGACTGCGGGTGCGAGTTGTGGCAGTCGACGCAGGCGTCCTTCGACATCGTGTCGGCGATGGCGACGCGCACGACCGCCCCCACTTCCGAGTCCGCCTGCTCGACGATCGCGCCCTGCGGACTCGCGGTGAGCCGCGCCCACACGGATTTCTTCCGCTCGTTCCACCGCGCGTCGTGCTCGTCCTTGCGGTTCGGGAACGGAAACTCGCTGTAGAGCTCGACGGTCGACCCGTCCTTGGTCGAGGTCTGCGCCGCGAGCTCGTGCACCATCGTCGCCGGCAACGGGATCGTCTTGTCTCGCTCGGGATTGTCCGCGTCGGCGTGGTTGAAGCTCGCCTTGAGGCCATTCACCTTGGCCTTGGCGACGACGCGCTCGGTGTAGTAGCCGCGCAGCGCCTTGTATTGCGCGACGATGCGCCGGGCCTCCTCTACGCGCATCTGGACGACGGCCGCTCGCTGCGTCCGCACGATGAGCACGGCGGCCACGGCCACGAGAACGAGCCCGATGAGCGCGATTGGCGCGCCCAGCTTGAGCGCCACGCTGCGGCGAAAATACCCGAGCATTTCAACCAGCCCCCATGAAGAACGACTGCGACGCGGCTCAGCGGCTCGCGGCGCGGACACCCGAGGTAGGCGCCCCCTCCGGGTCGTCAAGGGGTCGCGGGAAGAGCTCGATTCCGGCCCTCGCGCCCGTTGCCCGTGCCGGTGGCGAGCGGGGCTGGGGCCCAGACCCGGCCCAGACCCTCTCGGGGGATTCCGGTTCGAGCGAGGCCGTGTCGCATCGGCGTGGAGAGACGACGTGACCCTCAGCCGTCGACCACAATTGGCGAATAGTGGCGCATCGTCGCGGAGCGACGGCGTGACCCTCAGCCGTCGACCACAAATGGCGAATAGTGGCGCATTGTCGCGGAGGCCCGTATGGTTGACGAAGGCCGGTTTTTCATCATTCGGAGGCCACTTCGATGTTTGCGCTCAAGTGTTTCTTTGAAACGGGCGGCGCACCCGAGCGCCCTGTTCCTTGGTCGAGACTCTGGCTCTTGGCGCTCCTCGCGAGCGGCTGCGGTGCTGCGACCCACGTGCACCGCGACGCCGATGCCGGGCGCAGGGGCGCAGCGACCGCTCGCGGGCTAGACTTCGTCCGCTCGGTCGCTCCGCTCGAGGCGCGGCACACCGACGGCGACGCGCAGAAGGCGAAAAATCAGGGCGACGTTCCGCTCGAGGCGAAGCGCACGCCGGACGAGGTCGACGCGAGCGTTGCCTCGGCGGACACGCGGCCGCGGCTCTACGCGCCGGCCGGACTCGTGAAGATCCACGAGAAGCCCGATCGCGACGCGCCCGTCATCGGCGCGATGCGCGCGGGGCAGAGCGTCGCCATGCGCGACACCACGCTGACTCCCGAGCGCAAGCTGAAGCGCCTCTACCAGTGCGATGAGGGCTGGTACCCGGTCGAGCCGCGCGGCTTCGTCTGCGTCGGCGGTGGCGATCACGCGACACGCGATGCTCACGATCCGCGCGTCGTCGCTTCGGTCGCCGCGCTCCCCGACCTCGACTCCGACTATCCGTTCAAGTTCGGCGTGTCGATCGGCGCGCCGCAGTACAAGCGGCTACCGACGCCCGAAGAGCAGCGCTCGCTCGAGAGCGGCCTCGACGCGCATCTCGCGAGCCCGCCCGCGCCAATTCCCGAGAAGGGCGGGGCCGTCGACGCCACCCCGGCCGGCCGACCGCCGAGCGAAGCGTTCCTCGAATACCAGCGCGCGAGCGAGCTTCCACTCGCCGACGAGCTCCCCGCGTACCCGGGCATGAAGGTCGCGTGGACGCAGGAGTTCGACGCCAACGGTCGCACCTGGCTGCTCACGCCCGACATGACCCTCGTACCGAAGGACAAGGTGCGGCAGAAGCCCTTGCCCACGCTGCACGGGGTCGACCTTCGCGCGCAGCCGGAGCTCTCCCTGCCGCTCGCGTTCTTCTGGCTCGACGACCAGCCGAAGTTTCGGATGGGCGCCGACGGCAAGCTCACGAAATCTGACGAGAAGTTCGAGCGCCACGCCTTTGTGAAGACGACGCTCAAGCAGGCGCGGGGCCCGGGCGGGATCTACTGGCAGGTCGGCGACGACGCCTACGTCCCGTACAACACCGTGTCGATCCTGAAGAAGGCGCCGTACCGCGCACCGGGCGCCGGCCCGAGCGACAAGTGGGTCGAGATCCGCGTCACCTGGGGCTACCTCATCGCCTACGAGGGCGACACGCCCGTGTACGCGACCGCGATGTCCCCGGGGCAAGACGGCATCGCCAACGCGAAGTACGCCACGGCGCGCGGCAAGCACTACGTCGACTGGAAGATGTACGCGAGCGACATGATGGGCCGCGACAAGGGCGCCGACTGGTATGTGCAAGAGGTGCCGTGGGTCCAGTATTACAAGGACAATTTCGCGGCTCACGGCGCGTGGTGGCACGACGAGTTCGGCCGCCCCAAGAGCCACGGCTGCGTGAACCTCGCGCCGGCGGACGCGCGCTTCCTGTTCCGCTGGATGGACCCCATCGTCCCCGAGGGGTGGTTCGCGGTCTCGCCCTACGCGCCGCACGCGAAGAGCTCGCTCATCTACATTCGCCCGTGAACGTGAATCGCCAGCGAGCGTGCATCGCCGGCAAGCGTGACGCGCCAGCGAGCGGGACTCGCCCGTGAGCGTGATGCGCCGGTGAGCGTGCATCGCCGGCAAGCGCGATTCGGGTTCAGGGCACGACGAAGACCGCGCCGCGCATCGCGGTCGGGTGAAAGTCGCAGTAGAAGCCGTAGCTGCCGGGCGTCGTCATCGGCACGAGCGCCGTCGTGCCCGCATCGAGCGGCGTGATCGGGCTCGACGGATCGGGCATCTTGTTGCCCCCATCATCGACGGTGCCGCCGCGGAGCGGGTGCTGGGCGAAGGTGCCGTCGGCGCTGTACCAGACCACGTTGGTGCCCGGGCTCACGATGACGCACGGCGGCGAGTATTGCGTCACGCCGGCGGTGAAGCCGATCTGTGCGATGGGCTTCTTCGTCTCGTCTTGTGCGGTCGCGAGGTCGCAGCCATTCAATGACGTCACGACGGGCGTGCCGCCCGTGCCCCCGGTGCCGCCCGTGCCCCCGGCGCTCGACGACGAGCTCATGCTGGAGGAGGAGGCGGTCATCGTCGTGCTGTCGCCGCCCGCGCCGCCGCCGCCCCCGGACGCGGTGCTGCTCGTCGACATCGCGATCTCGGCGGTCACGCAGCCTTGGTGCTGCACGCTGCACTCGAGGCCCTTCGGCGAGCACGGCTCGTACGTGAGCTGATTGTCCGCGCCGCAGCGCTCCACCTGGTTGCCGACGCAGCGCACCTGCCCGACCCGCTCGCTCGCGCACTCGATGGGTGGGCTGCACGACGTCGCGAGCGCGAGCGCGCCGCCGAAGGCCGAGAGCAGAATTACGAGCGAAGTGCCGGAGCGGAGAAGGTTCATGGAAGCTCTTTCGTGACGATCCCTCGAGAAATTAGCCCAAGATGCACGCTGACTTCCAGCGTTCGCTCTCGAATTCGGGCGCGAGCTTCCGCGCCGGCATGGCGAACGCGGTTGCGGGGCGAGGCAGTGGCAGCGGGTGAGGGGTGAGGCGTGAGCGGTGAGCGGTGAGCGGTGAGCGGCGAGGCGTGAGCGGTGAGCGGGCGGAGGCGTGAGCGGTGAGCGGCGAGGCGTGAGCGGTGAGGGTTGCGGGAACAGGGGCTGGACCGTGAATTTGTCAGCGTAGATCGGACTCACGGGACTAGCCTTGCGCCATGCCCATCGCTCCCTCGACCCCGGCGTCGGCGCTCCTCGCGCGGCGGCGCGCGCTCTCGGCGCGCCTGTCGGGCCCGGCCCTCATCGCGGCGGGCGAGGCGCCGAGCCGTAATTACCCGGCGAATCGCTATCGGTTCCGTGCGACGAGCCACTTTGCGTATTTCGCGGGTCGCCACCTCGCCGGCTCCGCGCTGCTCTTCGTGGACGGTCGCGCCGAGCTCTTCACGCACCCGCCGGATCCCGACGATGCGCTCTGGCATGGGCCGCGGCCCGCGCTCGCGCAGCTTCGCGATGAGCTCGAGTTCGACGCGGTGCGGCCGCTCGACGAGCTCGACCTGGCGCTGTCCCCGCACCGTGGCAGCGTCGCTACGCTGCCGCCGCAAGACGCGGCGAGCGCGGCCTGGCTCTCCCTGCGGCTCGGGCGCGAGGTCGAGCGCGGCAGCGGCGCCCGGCTCACCGAGGCCGTGGACGCGGCGCTCGCCGAGGCCATGATCGCGCTGCGTCTCGTGCACGACGAGGCCGCGATCGCGCAGCTTCGGTTCGCCGCGAGCGTGAGCGCGGAGGCCCACGTCGCGGGGATGCGCGCGACTCGCGTCGGTGGCAGTGAGCTCGCGACGCTCGCGGCGATGATCGCCGTGCTCCGCGCGTCCGGGCTCGACGACGCCTACGGACCGATCGTCACGACGCACGGTGAGGTGCTCCACTCCGATCGCTACGACCACGCGGCCCTCGCGGGCGATCTCCTGCTCGCGGACGTCGGCGGCGAGACGCCCGAGGGGTGGGCTGCGGACATCACCCGCACCTGGCCGGTGAGCGGCACGTTCACTTCGACGCAGCGCGCGATCTACGACGTCGTGCTCGCCGCGCAGCACGCGTCGCTCGCGGTCGCGAAGCCCGGGCGGCGCTACCGCGACGTTCACGAAGCGGCCAAGCGCGCCATCGTCGAGGGGCTCGCACGTCTAGGGATCTTTCGCGGCGAGGTCGACGGCCTCCTCGAGCGGGGCGCCGCCGCCTTGTTCTTTCCGCACGGCATTGGCCACCTGCTCGGCCTCGACGTGCACGACCTCGAGGATCTCGGCGATCGCGCCGGCTACGCCCCCGGCCGCACGCGCAGCCCGCGCTTCGGCGACGGCTACCTGCGGCTCGACCGCGAGCTCGCGCCGGGCATGTGCGTGACGATCGAGCCAGGGTTTTATCAGGTCCCCGGGATCCTCGGCGATCCGCGGCGCACCGAGCCGCTCGGCGACGATCTGCGCCGCGATGTCCTCGCGCGCTTCGCCGACGTGCGCGGCATTCGCATCGAGGATGACGTGCTCATCACCGAAGCGGGCAACGAAGTGCTCTCCGCCCTCGTGCCCAAGGACGCCCGCGCCATCGAGCAGCTCGTCGGCGGCGGCTAGCCGAAGCCCGGAGCCCGAAGCCCGGAGCCCGGAGCCCGAAGCCCGGAGCCCGAAGGCCGGAGCCCGAAGCCCGGAGCCCGGAGCCCGAAGCCCGGAGCCCGAAGCCCGGAGCCCGAAGCCCGAAGCCCGAAGCCCGAAGCCCCGGCGGCTGAGCACATGGCCCACTTGTGGTGCGCCTTGTCGCATGCTCCCATCCGGCCATGCGTATCAAGTCACCGGGGCGCCGCGTCGGCGAGACGGCCTTCTCCACCGCGCTGCAGCTCGCTTCGCTTGCGGCTATGGTCGCGTGCGGTTCGTCGACCGCCGACGGGCCGGCTACGAGCGGACAGCAGGCCGGCAGCGGCGCGCAGGCCGGCGTCGGGGGAAGCACTGGCACCTTCGTCGGCGCGGGCGGCTCGGGCGCGGGCAGCTCGGGCCCGGGCAGCGTCGGCGCCGGCGGGATGGACACGTGCGCGCAGCAGGAGGCCGAGGCGACGCTCGTGAAAGCGCCAGTCGACATCCTCTTCGTCATCGACAACTCCGGCAGCATGACGAACGAGATCCAGGGCGTTGAAAAGAACATCAACGAGAGCTTCGCCAAGATCATCGAGGCGAGCGGCATCGACTACCGGGTCATCCTGATCGCACGCCACGGCTCGGCGAGCGGGAACCAGTCGGTGTGCCTCGAGGCGCCGCTCAGCGGCATTCCCCAAGGCGATTGCACGCCCCCGCCAAGTGAGCCTGTCAACAACCCTCCCAAGTTCTTCCACTATTCGACCGAGATCGGCAGCACCAACCCCCTGTGCAAGACGCTCGAGAGCTACGCGAAGGCGGACGAGCACAACCTCGCGCCGATGGGCTATCAAGAGTGGCTCCGGCCCGAGGCGATCAAGTTCTTCGTCGTCGTCACCGACGACCGCGCCAACTGCAGCTTCGGCGGCGTCCTTTACGACGACAAGAACACCGTCGTCGGGGGGCAGGCGACTGCGGACAAGTTCGATGCCGCGCTCTTGGCGCTCTCGCCCGAGCAGTTCGGCACGGCGATGGAACGCCGCTACCGCTGGTACAGCATCGACGGGATCCAGGAGAAGGATCTCCAGATGCCCGAGGTCCCCTGGCAGCCGGCGGACATGATCACGACCGCAAAGTGTTCATCGGCGGTCAACGGCGGAACTGGCTATCAGGCGCTCAGCGTCAAGACCGAGGCGCTGCGCTTTCCGCTTTGCCAGCTCGCTCACTACGACAGCATGTTCAACGAGATCGCCAATGGCGTGGTCCAAGGTGCCTCGGTGAGCTGCGAGTTCCCGTTGCCTGCGCCGCCCCCTGGCGAAGAGCTCAACCTCGAGACCATCGTCGTGAAGTACATGCCCGGCATGGGGGCGCCGGTGAACTTTGCGCTAGTAGCGAGCCTCGCCGAGTGCGGCCCGGAGAAGTTCTATCTCGACGGCGAGCTCATCAAGCTGTGCCCCGACGCATGCAAGACGGTGCAGGCCGACTCCGCCGCGAAGATCTCGGTGCTCTTCGGCTGCATCGGCACCGCCGGTTGAGGCGGCCTGAAGCTCCTCAGCCCGCCGCCTTGCAGCAGCGAAAGCCCTGCTCGTAGCCGTAATCGCCCTCGAGGTGGAAGGTGGTCATCGGGCGGCAGCGATTGCGGACCGGCCCCCACCAGCCGCCCTTTAGCCCCGAGCGGTGCGGGCTCTTCTGATCGGTGCGAACGACCCACTCGTTCACGTTGCCGTTGAGATCGAAGACGCCGTGTTCCGAGACGCACTCGGGCTTGGCGCCGGCGGGTAGGCGCTGATCGAGTCGCGCGAGCTCGGCCTTGCACGCGGGCTTCTTGTGGCACGCGTCCCATGGTTCGTAGTCGTAAGTGCGCGCGATGTACGGCCGATCGGCATTGCAGATCTCCGCGCTGCGCTCATTGCCATAGACGTGGGCTCTCATGCTCTCGCCCTCGCACGCGAAGGTGAACTCGTCTGCGGTGCAGAGGCGCTTGCCGGCCGATACACAGAAGCGCGCGGCCTCGGGCCACGAGGTCAGCGTCCGAGGGAGCTCGCCCTTCTGATTCGGCCACTCGTAGCGATCCATGCAGTAGCGCATCGCCGTCCGCGTCTTGGAGAGGCAGCGCGCCTCGGCGTAGCGCTGGCAGGGGAGGTGCCCGGGGCCGCCGAGCACCTTCGGCTTCTCGAGACACGGCTGCGAGCTCACCGGGCAGAACGCGCCAAGAACGAGCGCCATGTCGGGAGGGCAGGCGAGGGGAGGCTCGCCCGCGTGAGCGCTCTCGCTTGGGCTGCCGCTGGCGGAAGGGGCTGCTGCGCTCTCGCTTGCGTTGGCCGCTCGGGCTGCGGCGCTCTCGCTTGGGCTCGCCGCTCGGGCTGCTGCGCTCTCGCTCTCGCTTTCGCTGGCGCTCCCGGCCGGGGCTCCACTCGCGGCGGGAGGCGACGCCGACGACGCAGCCGGACCTTTGTCGTCGCGATGCTCGTCGCACGCGCTGGGACCGAGGCCCCATGACAACAACAGCACCGCGAACGCGCGCACGTCGCGCATCCTAACAGCCTGCCAATGGAAGCCCCGCGGTCCGGCCGAAATCGCCTCGAACCCGCGGGGGCTCCGCCTATGCTATGAGCCGCGCGCCATGCTCCGCTACTCGGTGACGACCTTCGGCTGTCAGATGAACAGCCACGACTCCGAGCGCATCGAGGAGCTGCTCGTCGGCGCGGGCGCGAGCGCGTCCGCGGAGAGCGATGCGGACGTGGTCGTCGTGAACACCTGCAGCGTCCGCGAGAAGGCCGAGCAGAAGCTGCGCAGCGAGGTCGGCCGGCTCGGCAAGCTCAAGCGCGAGCGGCCGGAGCTCCTCATCGTCGTCGCGGGGTGCATGGCGCAGCAAGAAGGCCGGAAGCTCCTCGAGCGGTTTCCACAGCTCGATCTCGTGCTCGGTCCCGACAACGCCGCCGAGCTGCCCGAGCTGCTCGCCGAGCTCCGCCTCGGAGCGCCGCCGATCGTGCGCACCGTGTTCGACGTCGATGCGCCACGCTTCTTGTCCGCGCAGGGTTTCGGTGGCCAGGGTTTCGGTGGCCAGGGTCTCGCTGGCCAGGGTCTCGCTGGCCAGGGTTTCGGTGGCCAGGGTTTCGGTGGCCAGGGTTTCGGTGGCCAGGGTCTCGCTGGGCAGGGTCTCGCTGGCCAGGGTCTCGCCGGGCAGGGTCTCGCCGGGCAGCGCGGCGCGAGCCCGAGTCCGACGGCGTTCGTCACCACGATGAAGGGTTGCAACGAGCGCTGCTCGTTCTGCGTCGTCCCATATACGCGCGGACCCGAGCGCTATCGCCCGAGCGCGGAGGTCGTCGCCGAGATCGCGAGCCTCGTGTCGCGCGGCGTGCGCGAGGTCACGCTGCTCGGTCAGACCGTGAACAGCTACCGCGATCCCTCAGGGAGCTTGTCGCTCGCGCCCGAGGCCGACCTGAACGATCCCGACGAGAGCGCGTTCGCCGCGCTGCTCCGCCTCATCGCCGCCGAGGTCCCCGAACTGGTGCGCTTGCGCTACACGAGCCCGCACCCGCGCCACCTCACGCCCTCGCTCATCGCCGCGCACCGCGAGCTCGCGCTCTTGCCGCGGCACGTCCACCTGCCGGTGCAGTCGGGCAGCGACCGCGTCCTCAAGCGTATGATCCGCAGGCACACGCGCGCCGAGTACGAAGACCGCGTCGCCCGCCTCCGCGCCACGGTGCCGGGCATAACCCTCTCGACCGACGTCATCGTCGGCTTTCCGGGCGAGACCGCCGAGGACTTCGAGGCCACGCTCGCGCTCGTGAAGAGCGTCGGCTTCGTCGGGATCTTCGGCTTCAAATACTCGCGGCGACCGAACACGCCGGCCCTGCGCCTCGCCGACGACGTGCCCGAGGCCGAGAAGGCGTCGCGACTCGAGCGCCTCTTCGCCGTGAGCGAGAGCCAACAGAAGAGCCACCTCGAGAGCCTCGTCGGTCACGAGCTCAAGGTGCTCGTCGAGGGCCCGAGCAAGACGCGGCCCGAGAACCTGACCGGCCGCAGCGAGCGGAACGAGATCGTCCACGTCGAAGGCGCCGCCGGGCTCGCGCTCGTGGGCGAGGTGGCCGAGGTCGTCGTCGTCGAGGCCTACAAGCACTCGCTGCGCGCCACGCTCACCGACGCGGCCCGCTCGCGCGCGTCGACCCGTCGCGGTGCCGAGCCACGCGGCCGGTCCTTGCCGCTCTTCAACGCGACGACGTAGTGGCGGGTGGAGCGGACCAAACGGTGGGCCAACACGTGGAACGCGTTCTAGGTATGCGCGACGCGACCCCGACACTCGGCAGCGACGCGCAGGGGACGAAGACGTGAAACACGTTCTAAGTTTTCGCGGCGCGACCCCACAGCTCGGCAGCGGCGTCTACGTGGCGAGCACCGCGGTCGTCGCCGGCGACGTGACCCTCGGTGACGACTCGAGCCTGTGGTTCGGAAGCGTCGTCCGCGGTGACGTCGGCTTCGTGCGGATCGGGCGCGCGACCAACATCCAGGATCTTTCGGTGATTCACGTGACCGGCGGCAGCGCGAACACGACCATCGGCGCCGAGGTCACGGTCGGGCACCGCGCCATCCTGCATGGCTGCACCATCGAGGACGGCTGCCTCATCGGCATGGGAGCGATCGTGCTCGACGACGCGCTCATCGGCGAGGGATCGCTCGTCGGTGCCGGCGCGCTCGTGACGCCCGGGATGCGTATTCCGCCGCGCTCGCTCGTGCTCGGCAGCCCGGCCAAGGTCGTGCGCCCGGTGCGCGACCACGAGGGCCGCATGGGGCGAGACGGCGCAGCGCACTACGTCGAGCTCGCGCGGGAGTACCTGGCGATGGAGGCGCGATGACGCTCACCGTCAACGGGCAAGAGGCGACGGTCGAGCCAGACGTCACGGTAGCGGGGCTCCTCCTCGGCCTCGGCATCACCGGCCCCGTGGCGGTCGAGCGCAACGGCGAGGTCGTCCCGCGCGCGGCGCACGACGCGACGGTCCTCGAAGCCGGGGACGTCGTCGAGATCGTCCACTTCGTCGGCGGCGGCTGACCTCGACTCTCGGCCCGAAAAAGGGCCCCCGGGCCGAGCACGGAAGTTTCGGCCGAGTCCTGGCTAGACCTTCGGCACGGGGACGTTCGCGCCGTTGAGCAGCATGAAGACCCGCGCGAAGAACGTGTCGCCGCTCATGAACTCGAACCGCAGCCGCCCCATCGCGACCTTCGCCTTGTCCGTGAGGTGCACCGGCTTCACGCTCAGCACCGCTTGGTCGTTTACTTTGGTGCCGTTCATGCTGCCGAGATCGATCACCATGAGGCGCGTGCCCTCGTAGGTGAACGCCGCGTGGTGGGTCGAGAGCGTGTACTCGGCGATCTGCAGATCGTTCTCCGCCGACTGGCCGAGCGTGATCATCGGGCCGGGGCGCGCCCCGGGAGCCTTTCGGATCGGATACACGCGGCCCATGAGCGCCTGGGCGGCGGCGAGCTCTTCCGACGAGCTCGTCCCGAGCGTTCGCCGCGTGCTGCTGCGCTCGAGCACGCGCCCCACGAGGCCCATGCCGACCAGGAAATTGCCGCGATATTTGACCTTGAACGCGGCCGGACCGAGCTCGTCGAGCACCTCGACGTAGTCCGACAAATACCGCGGGTCCCCCTTGAGAGCCATGACCGTGGCGCGACCCTAGCCTCGCGTCCGCGGAATCGCAATCGCAGGCACGGTCGCACGCACGGTCGCACGACGTCGGCTACGAGGCCGAGCGCCCCCGCGCGCGGCGAGCGTCTCGGTCGCGCCGCATGCTGAGAGCGATGGCGCCGACCAGCATCGCCGCGAGCGCGCCCTCGTGTCGCGCGGCTGTTCCGAGCGTGCAGCCCGACGGCTCGTCCTGCGCGGCTCCCGGCTCGGCGTCGCCCCCGCCAACGCCTGTGGGCTCGTCCGCGGGGAACGGATGGCGGGTGTCGGTGAGCGGGCACGACGACGGCGGCACACCTGCCTTCCCAAGCCTCGGCTCGCACCCGGCGCACGGCGCGGTGAACGGGACCACGATGTCGGCCGACGGCGAGTGCCCGCCCTGCGTGACGAGCGTCTTCTTGACGACGAGCTCGTAGCTCGCATCGGCTGCCCAATCCCCCTCCGGATCGAAGGTCACGACGTTGAGCCACTCGTCGCCGCGAAAGCCGTTCACCGCACCCGGAACCGAATTGCCCAGCTCATCGCGAACGACGACGCTCGCGGCGCTGAAGCTCGCGCGATCGACGCCATGCCCGAAGAAGATGACGAGGCGCGCGTGCGCGTCGTTCCGATCGAGGGCGGCGAGCGGCGTCGTGGCGTCGGGATACGTGCCAATGACGAGGCCAGCGACGTCGGCGCTGCCGGCCAGGCGCTTCTCGAGCTCCTCGTAATAGCGCCTCACCACGCGCGCACCGAACGCATAGCCGCCAGGCGTGCGCGGATCGAGGTACGCCGTGTGCGCCCACGGATGCTCTGCGAGCCGCTCCTCGGGGTGGGCTGCGAGAAAATTCGTGACCGCCGCGATCCCGACCCGCGCGACGGCCATGGCGTCCACGATGGCATCCTCCGAGATCGGGTGGCCGACGTCCGAGAAGAGCTGCGAGAGCACGTCCTCGTGGAGGACGATGTCCGGCACGAGATGGCGAGCGAGGTCGTGGACGAGAAAGACGTCCATCGCGGTGTCGAGCGACTCGACGTTGCCCGGATCTCGCTCTGCGGACGCGGGCCAGAGCAACGAGTCGAAGGTCGAGTCCGTGATCCCATGCGCCGCGATACCGAACAGAAACGCCACGTGCTCGCGCGCCTCGGGCGCCGAGAGCGGCTCGTCGAAATGGGCGCGCAGCCACGCGACGTAGGCGTCGACGTAGCCCTCCCAGTGCGGGATCTCGCCTTGGTCGTGGTCGTCGGCGGTGTAGCCAGAGTCTGGGAAGAAGGCTCCGTTCGTGAGCCACGGGAGCTCTTCGTCGAACACCGCCGTACGCAGCGGCCCCGCCGCGAGCTGTTCGGCGCCGCACTCGGCCATGTAGATGTGCCCCTGCATGCCCGTCGCCCCGGCGCTCGAGCCGAACAATAGGCCCTGAGCCAGCGCGACCAGCGAGCACGCGCGCGCGAGCGGCATTCTACCCGTCATGGCAAGAACGATACGGCCTCGGAGGGCGGCACGATATGGCGGACTCGCCCGTCGCGTCCCGACGCGCTCGTACCCATCAATGCCGGTAGCTGGCAGGAGCAGCGTGGAGCCTCACCTGGGTGCTAGTCTCCTCGTGCCATGTCCGACCCCGCTCGTCGACGCGCGACTTACGAGGACGTGCTCGCCGCAGCGCCGCACCATGTGGCGGAGATCGTCGACGGGGAGCTCCACCTGCAGCCGCGGCCCGCGGCGCCCACGCGCTCATGCCGCGAGCGGCGCAGAGAGCTGGCGGGCGAACAGGAAACGCACGCGGGGCACGCGGAAACAGAAGGGCACAGCATCGCCGGCGATGGCCGTGGCGGCGCGTGAGCGCACCTCCCCCGCGAGCGGCTCGCAGGCGTCGAGCGGGACCCCGAGGTCGATCTCCTGGCGCGTGAGCGTGCGCTGCCAAGGTTGGGTCGACATCGCGCGGTCCTGCGGCACGCAATAGGCAAGGAACTCTTGCCAACTCGCGAAGGCCTCGCGCCACGGTCCTTCGGTCGGCGTCGCGGTGGGCTCTAGGGTGGCCTCGCAGTCGGGGGCCGTGCCGCTCCCGGGGTCGAGACGCACGCGCGTCGGGCTCACGTCGGCTTCGTGGCGCACGTGCATCGGCATCCCCTCCGCGAGCACGCGCGCTGCGAGGGCATGGGGCGTGGAGTCGATCGCGTTCGTCACGAAGTAGATCCCCGCGGCTCCCGTCCGCGGACAGCGGACGTGGATGCGCCAATTGCTCTGCACCACCCCTGGCAACAAGCGCCGCAGCGGGCCGAGCAGGCGAGGGCCGAAGCTCGCGTTGCGATAGCTGAGGAACGTGAACAGCGCATGCGAGCCATTCGCACCCACGCGATCGAGCTCGAGGCCCGCGGGCACGAGCGGCCCGAGTCGCTCCGCGGGTAATAGGTAGTTGACGTAGATGACGTCCGTGACATCGCCGCGAAACGCGACGAGCGGCACGAGCTCGCCGCACGCGCGCAGGAAGCGGCTATTGCCAATCAAGTCGAAGAGCGCCTGCCGCGGATGTCGCCACTTCGCCCAGCGTCCATGGGCAGTCTCCGGTCGCAGGCGGCGGCCCACCTCTTCGGTCACGAGCAAGAACCACGCTTGCAGCATGACGAACGCGAGCGCGTTGCCTGCCGCGACGAGCTGCGGATTCATCCCGATGAGCGGACCCAGGCCTACCAGCGCGAACATCGGCCAGAGCGCGATCGACAGCACCGTCAGCGAGCGTGACCAGAGCTTGCCGGCCGCGAAGCACCAGGTCCAGCCGAGCGCGCCGACGATGTACAACATCGCCCCGTAGGCCGCGGTCCAGGAGAAGATCATCTTCTCGTAGGGCAAATACGCAATCGGGTCGGTCTGGGCGAGCGTGATGCCGCGGGTGATCCACAGCGCCTGCCCGAGCTGATCGGGAAGGATCGCGGCGATGGTGATGAGCAGCGTGAGGACCGCGGGGAGGCGCGGGACGCACGGGGAGCGGACCAGGGCAATGCCGATCAGCAAGTCCGAGAGCGCCGTCAACTGCCATGGCAGCCAGCCGAGTCGCCAGAGCCAGGGATGCTCCGCGATGTAGTGAACGCGGGCGAGATCGTCCGCCGTGCCACCACCGGGCATCCCGGGCAGTAGCAGCAGCACCATCGCGAGCATGCCGAGGCCATGCATCGCGAACGAGAACAACAGCGCGCGCTCGAGCCCCATGGGCGGCACCTTATTGCGCGGCGGACCTGGCTCGAGGGAAACGTGCGCTGAGTCCGAAATGCGCTGACGAATTCGCTCGGTCCCGATCGGGACGAGGGCGCGCGAACTCGTCGCCTTGCGCCACAGCGTCGCCATCGCAGCGCAGTCATTTGAGGACGCTACGCGTTTCGAGGAGGGGCGCAGTAGCCTCCCGGGATCCTGCCCACGTTGCTTCGAAGTGCACTCGTACTCGCCCTCGCCATCGGCCTCCTCTCGTGGCCGGGCTGCGCGCTCGTCAACGAGCCGCTCCCGAGCGTCGACTCCGCGGGCGGGTCGACCGCCACGGCGCACGCACGTCCACATAGAGGTCGATGGGCGCGCCGTCGTGCTCGAGCTCAGGCAGCGGACTCAGCCGCCCCACGCGCGCTCGCTTCGTGCCCAATTAGTCGCGCGCGTGAGGCTTCCGGCGTTACCCTGTCGTGCCCCTGCCGTCGTCGCTCGCTCGTCGCCTCGAGTCCCTCATGAAGCGCTGGCTGTCTCTCGCGCTGCCGATCGGCCTCGGCGTCGTCGTCGGCGCGGCCGCGCTCGTTCCGCTCGCCCCCTTTGTGCCAACGCGGCCGCACGCGCACGGGCTGCGCGTCGGAGGACGCGAGGTGCCGCGCTCGCCGCTCGATCCGTGGCTCGCCGCGCGTGACCGCGAGCTTCGGGCGCGACCCGTCGCGCTGCTCGGCGGCGGCAAGCGCCTCGAGACCACGCTCGGCGAGCTCGGCGCAGCGCTCGATGTCGATAAGACGCGCGAGGCGGCGCTCGCGATCGGCCATGTCGGGTCGCTCCCGCGGCGCATGCGCGAGGCTCGCCGCGCGCGCACGGGACAGCTCGACGTGCCGCTCGTCCTCGCGCTCGACGAGGCAGCGGCAGCGCGCGTTCTCGAGCGGTTCGCGCAGGTCGTCGACACCGCGCCGACCGACGCCGTGCTCGATCTCGCGCGGCACGCTCGCGTCGCCGACGTCTCGGGAATTTCGCTCGAGGTGCCGGCTTCGGTCGCGCTCTTGCGCGTCATGCTCGATGTGGTCGCGCGCGGTCCGAGCGCGGCTCACGACGGAGCGGACGCGGGCGTTCCGCGCCTCGACGTCGAGCTCGCCACCAGCGTCCTCCGCGCCAAGGTGACGCTCCACGATCTCGAGGACATCGAGGTCGACAAGATCCTCTCGACCTTCGAGACGAAGTACCAGCCGTTCAAGGTCGGTCGCTCCGCCAACGTCGAGCTCGCGGCGCAGAAGCTCGATGGCACGGTGTTGCGGTCCGGCCAGGTGGTGAGCTTCAACGAGCGGATCGGGCCGCGTACGCGCGCCGCAGGGTTTCACGAAGCCCCGGAGATTCAGGGCGACGAGCTCACGGTCGGGATCGGCGGAGGCACGTGCCAGGTGTCGAGCACGCTGTTCGGCGCGGCCGTCTACGGTGGGCTCGCCGTCATCGAGCGCAAGAGCCACACGCGCCCGTCGGACTACACGCTGCTCGGCCTCGACGCGACGGTGTCCTACGGCGCCGTCGATCTGAAGCTCGCGAACCCGCACCCGTTCACCATCGTCGTGCACGCGTTCACTCCGGCGAAGGGCACGCTCAAGATCGAGCTGCTCGGCGGCGAGCGCGTGAAGAGCGTGAAGTACGGCTTCGGGATCTCGAACATCGAGCCGTTCCTACGCCGCATCGTCGAGAAGCCGTTCCTGACCGCGGGGCGCTCGTTCCGTAAGCAGAAGGGGACGCGCGGCATGGACGTCCACTCGACGGTGCTCGTCAATTACGCTGACGGGCACTCCGACACGCGGCAGTTCTATAGCGGCTACCGAGCGACGCCCGAGATCTTTTGGATCGCGCCGGGCAGCGACCGCGCGGAGTTGCCGCCCTTGCCCGAGCACAGCCGCGGCGTCGAGGGCGAGCTGAGCGCGGGCGAGCCCAGCGGCGAGCCGGGTTGATGCGGCGCGGAGGCGGGGCTGCCGTGGGGCCCACCGCGTGGGGCTCGGTCGTCGACGCTACGTCCGGTCCGCGTCGCGGCAGCACCGAAAACCGGTCTGGTAGTAGCGAAAACCGGGCGAGTGGCTCTCGTTCGTGCCGCGGCATCCGCTCCACGGTTTTGACCAGTAACCGCCCTTGAGCGACGAGCGGTAGGGCCACGCCGCGCGCGAGGTCCGCACCCACTCTTCGACGTTGCCGATCTGGTCCTTGACGCCGAACGCGCTCTCGCAGCGCGCGAAGCTGCCGCTCGGCTCGGCCTGCATGAGCCGCAGGACCTCGCGCGTCTTGACCTCGGCGTCGGGCGACGCGAGCTTCTGTTCGTCGTAGGCGCGAAACGTTTTATCGTTGTTGCACGCGCCGCGCTCTCGCGACCAGCCGTAAGGCCACGGCGACGGCACCGCTCCTTCGCACGCGAGCTCCCATTCGTATTCGGTGCAGAGGCGTTTGTCGACCGAGGCGCACGCGGCCTCGGCCTCGAGATAGCTCACCATCACCTCGGCGAGCGCGCCCGCGCGGTTCGGCCACTCGAAGCGGTCGACGCACACGTCGAGCGCCGTGCGCGCCCCCTCGCCGAAGAGGAGCCCCGGCGCGAACGCGAAGCACTTGTTGCCAAAGCGCTTCTCCGTGCAGACGCGCTGGAGGTCTTCGACGTGGTCGCCCGCGACGTGCGCCATGTCGCTCGGGCAGGGCGAGCTCGCAGGCGCCTTCGGAATCGCGAGCAGCGAGAGGAGCGAACCCGTGATGAGCGAGCCAGTGACGAGGGAGGCGAGGGCCATGGAGAGCAGCTTCGGCGTCGCGCGGGAAGGCTAGCGCGCGCGGAACTAGACGTGCGAGCCCGCGGCCCTGCGGCTCGCGTTGCACTCGGCGACGTTGCGCACGGCGGTCACGCCTTGAGCGCAGGCCCAGATCACCTCGCGGTTCACGATCGAGGTCGGCACCGGCACGGTCACGTCGATGAAGAGCTCGAGCCTCAGCACCGTGCGCCGCCGCCCGCAGGGAAACGCCTTCCAGCTGCCGCGCCACGCCTCGACGTTGCCCTTCACGAGCTTGCCGTCGATCTGGATGCCGAGCTCGTGGTAGGGCTTGGGCGGCGGAAAGCGCACGGTGCCCGAGACGTGCGCGAGTCCGCGAAGGATCGGCGCGCGAAGGTACACGTCGGTCGTGCCCTTGCTGCGCGCCACGATCCGGCTCTGATCGAGGCGCGGCAGGATCGTGCGGTAGCCCCCGAACGCGAAGAGGACGGCGCGCACGTCTTCGAGGGCGGTGTTGATGCCGATGATCGCTCCGCCCGTCACGAAATCGCTGCCGGGCGTCGGGCGCGAGTAGGTCTCGGCGACGGAGCGATCGCGCGTCGCGATGGAACCTGCCGGAGCGTCGTCGTCGCCGCCCGTAGCGGCGGGGGGCGAGCTCTCTTTCGTGCCGCCGCCTGGCTCGCCCGGGCTCTGCCCTTCGTCGTCGTCTCGCGCGGCATCGCCGTCGTCGTCGGCCTCGGCGTCGCCGTCGCCCGCGGCGTGCGCGGGGAGGGTGGCGAGCCCGGTGAGGCTCGCGCCGGCGAGCGCGGCAGCGAGCGACAACACGCGTCGTCGAGCGAAGGGAGCGGTCATGGGACCTCGTCCGCGTCGCGCGGCGGGAGGTCGAGCGGCGCCATGCGGCAGCTGCCCTGGAACTGCGCGCCGCGATCGATGAAGACGTTGGGCGCGTGAAGATCGCCCTTCACGATGGCCGACGCGTGAAGCTCGATCGACTCGCGCGCGCGAATGTTGGCGCGCACGGTCCCGCCGGTGACGATGCAGGTGCCGACCTCGACGTCGCCCTCGACCTCCGCGCCGGTGCTGATGACGAGCACATCGTCGCCCCGGATTTCACCGGAGAAGACGCCCTCGAGTCGCACCTGCCCTTGAAACCACAGCTTGCCCTCGTAGCGCGTCCCGCGGCCCAAGAGGGCGTGGAGCTCGAGCGCCAGAACGTCGCGTGCGGCGGTCTTTGCCGCGCGCTGTGCCTCGGGATCCATCGTTCGCCCCGAATATCGCCGAAGCATCGGCCTGGCAAGCCCGCGACTCGAGGCGTACTCGAGGCGCCGCCCCGAAGTTTGCCCCGAAGTGCGCCCCGAAGTGTGCCTTCGCTCGGCACTCAAAGTGGCCCGCGGGTTCTTCGCCATGGTGTAATGCGCGCGTGATCTTCGGCGACTCTCTTCGCAAGGCCTACGCCCTCGGCGCATACGTGCATTCCCAAGCCGCCCGCTCGCGGCGCGCGCGCCTGCTCGTCGCGCTCGTTCCGCTGGGTCTCACGGCGGCAGCGTGTGCTAGCGGCACGATGGGTGGCCGCTTGAGCACCGAGCTCGGTGGCGACGGCGCCGTCGCGG